>VSKX01049567.1_pt1 | contig 17028 bp, 19 predicted proteins | sample 4799481 | NCBI WGS metagenome assembly VSKX01 (sample SAMN12179537, study PRJNA552185) | sponge metagenome | biome: deep-sea hydrothermal plumes; feature: spots directly above weak diffusing fluid; material: sea water; isolation source: sponge from the Swan site of a hydrothermal vent ...
ATTCAATACTTCAAAATATACACACATACACAGAAAAGAGAGTAGAGTACAGCTATACTATCAGCGTGTTGCTGGAGTCTTCTGGTGCTGAGTTATGACGGCTTGAAAACGGCCCATGATTCCTGCTGTACATTGGATACACTAGACATCCGTGCCATTCCTATACATTCCTACCGGGTTCATTATATATAACATACCAAAGTCTCTCTTTCTCTTGCCTATACAGAGGGAGCTTGGCCTCAGCACTGGGCTGCAACTGCGGCGACTATATGTGTGTAGGGAGGATAATAGAGATAGTACAGTCTGAAATAATGGACTGAACAGCGTATAGTACATGAACATGTTAAAAACACACTTCAACAAAGCTTACTATGAGAAGGTCCTGTTGGATCCTGGGCTGGTGGGAGTTAGACTCCTGCTGCGCATCTGCAAGCAAGGGATATGACAACACAAAGGATGATAGGAGTTCTTAGACTAAAGTCTTACAAATACGCTAACATTGAAAAGTGCATTGTACAGGAATAGACTTGTGTGGTCTAGAAATAATTCGATTAATGAGTTGGCTTTGGAAACCAGCGGTGAGAAACTGCTGATCCCAAATCAACACAAGCATGCAGCAATAAAATGAGCCCTACCCTATTAAGAGGGGAGGAGGGTGACACAAACGCAGAGGATGGGTATGTAGTAAAAGACGACAGAGTCAGCACCTCCATAGCTTCATCAGTGTGCTGTACGCGTGCGTGTGTGTGTGTGTTTGTGGCATAAACTATCCTACCTCACAGTAAAGGTGGGCTGTATATGCACGTACACTTCACACATCAGCCAAACGTGCATTATAGGTAACATGTCTAAGTACACAATGATACACTTACCAGTCTCATTGAGTTGTCTAAAGTCTTGTTCAATTGAATCTGCTCCTGAACCTCCCTGTCAAAGGACAAACAGTGTGTACATGCTACACCACATCACATGTAGCTACAGACAGGATGTCATTACGTTGGCCACTAGCTGTGCCCTACAGTTTCAACCAACGAATAACATATAGCATTCAGTTACAAAATGAGTTCTCTTGCAAGACATAAAGCTTTGCTCACTCTTAAAAATGGTCTAGTTAACAGCTCTATTTCACACATAACACATGCTCGACGTTAACTTCTCAGACTGAAGCCAGACTTCAGAAAACATTGGCTACTCAAAACCACTGTACCTTTCAACCTCTCTCTCATCAAGGGTCTCCTCCTAAATCAAGAAACCGACAGAGATGATAAATAAGCAAATGAAAACAGTTCTCTACACAGTACATATAGCCAACTGCATGCAATAATTAGTAATCACATGTATCTTACCTTCTTTATTTGGGCCACTCTGTATTTAGAAGTCGGTGAGTTAATACGTGAGAGAGGGAGTGGAGAGGAAAGAGGCTGTGAATGAGAGAAAGAGAGCTATAACACAAGGTACACATAAACGAACACCTGTGGATCGAAGAGAACTTCCAGGACATTTAGGTTTCTATACAGAACGCTTACTACAATGGTGCCAAATTTCTACCTCAAAACAAGTACACATATTTTTTCCAAGCTTTTCCAACAACAAGCACAGCACTTATTAAGAAGCGATTGGGGAGTGCATAATAAACTGGGTGAACCAGCCAAGATATGCAGACAGGAATAAAAATTTAATGCTCCATATTTGCTTGTAGTGTGTATGCAAGGAGGAGACAATTTTTTTATCAACAAGTGTCATCCTGCTATAGCATGAGGATTCAATCAATCACCAAACAAAACAGGATTGACAGATTCCTGTGGTTAAAAATCAGTTACACCACCGAAATTGAGTCAAAGCATACCACATCAGGTGACATGGGCTTGATACAAATACTGAGCCTGCAATAGATTCACACTAGCTGTTTAAGGAAATACGTCTTGAAAGGACACACAGTCTGTTGTTGTTGAGTGACTGTTTGGAAATCGCAATCCATTGCACGAAAAACAAATCAGTACGTGTATTACAGAACTAACACATGTACGTCAATAAAACCTGACACAAAATTGTAGCTCTAAACCAGAAGCACAATCCACCAACAAAGGCATAGGGTCAAGGCCTGCCTCCTTTGTGTAAAGAAAGGGAGGCAGTGTGGAGTTCCAGGAAATCAACACACTGTGACACTGCCCCCATCACTAGGCTTCTGTTATTTTGAGACCGTACGCAATATATATCAATGCAAAAAGCAACCAACTAGCTAATGACTTGCAGCTAATCACAGCCTGCTGGATAAGTGCACAATGTTTCACATGTTTGGAGTCACACAGACAATTCCTTTTGATACGAAGATATTATACAGAACATCTTGCCAGGATCAAACGTGGCTAAACAATTCATGAAACGTCTTGATGGCCATTATCAACAAGTTCTAAACTTATATGAAAGAGCACAATTTCAAGGTTAACACACAGCCTCGCTCAATTGACTACAAGAACAGTCCAGCAAAGCATAGCAAATAGTTCTATCACACTTATTGCATAAAGATTCACAATGGTTTCCTACAGGCAGCTTAATCTAGACACAACCAATCTCTGCACATTAGTTCCCCTATCTTTTGGGAAGGATACAACCATATTATATTGACAGAGGTAAGTAAACGACAGAAAGACAAGCATTGATCACACTTGGTGTTTCCACAATAAATACACTAGCTCTGCACAAGCTTCTAACAAGTCAAGAGCTAATGAAGTCATTAGAGCTTCCTTTATTGTCAATGTCATAAAATAACTTAATTGGTACACAAACTGTACACATGGTGGATACAGTCTCTCTCTAATACAAGCTTTTAATTAACAATGGACACCAACAGTGGAATTGAATGGAGGGGAACTTGCTATCCAAACTAACACACGAAACACTGAACACACACAAAATATGAAAATCAACACACACATACACGCACACATACAAATAGACGACCACACACCAATCCCCTAATTCCTAATTAGCAGGCTATGAAGAAAACTTTACCTGTCTCTTTGGACTCAGCTCTGGAGGGAGTCGAGTAAAGTCTCCCGGAAGTGAGATATTGCTCACCGAAAGACCACCTCTGTTCATTACACTCAGATTGCTCGTTTGTATAGTCACAGGTTTGAGCTCCTGCACTAGCTTAGCTACGCTCGGAGCAGAACTCGAACGCTTCATTACTGCAGACGTACATACAGAAGGCAATTCTAGGGGGCTACCAAATTAACACACACAATTAATATGTACAACACACACAGTATGTTGTTTATACCATCTGTTTGGAATGCAAATAAAACTAACTACATAGTAAAATTACTCACTACTATATGGCAGCTAGTTGCTATGACCCTGAGAATTATTATTGAAACTTTAACCGGGGTATACAAAATGCAATGGCGGATATGAGCTAGCACAATCAGCTGAACTATTATTGTTAGCTGAGTCGACTATCTACATCTTGTGCATAACTTTGCAAACAACAGCAATGTTCTCGTTGCCTCACCTTTTTAGAAAAAGAGACAGTATATCAGGTAGCAGCTACTCGTACTCAGATATTCGTAGTGCAAGTGACTGCCCAGAATAGAGAGGTAGCTAGCTACAGCTAGCTAGAAACCACACACTACAAATCAGTGCAAAATTCATTGCCTTTGCTTAGGTACTAGGTGGGCGTTGCTCCTCCTATTCTGTGTCGTCATAGCATGTGATTAGCAAAATCTTAGACCTGGACACGCCCCCTCCTTGCGTGCACAACATAGTTAGCTAGCTAGCTGGCTCTAGCTCTGTTGAGGCAATAAAGTCATTGGTAAGTAAGCAATTGTAATGTATATATGTATAGTAGATTAATAGCAGTCTCTCTAACTCCAGTGAGTGCAGTAGCTGCATGCTGGCTAGCTAGCTAGCTATATTATAGTATTTGTGTGTATCTTTGCATATAGCTAGCTAGCTATGCAATTATTTGTTGCTCGAACTCACTTTATATGATCAAGCATATCAATATATCTCAGTTTAATTTTCTTGTTTAATAAACAATTTCCATACGATTTTTGTTCCTTGAATTTGTCATTCCTGACAATTACTCCATGCATGTATACTAATGTGTTAATATTATCATCACAGCTAGCTCTGGTGCTGTAATGGAAGATAGATACGAGCCTCTACCAAGATGGGGCCATATCTCAGTTGCCATCGGAGATAAAATGTACTTGTGGGGAGGTCGAATTGAAGACTTCTCTGAAGACAGTCAGAAAAAAGTTTGTGGCTTATAACTACTATTAATTGAACCCCACTCTTGCCACTAGTTTGCTTCTACATGTAGTCTGATGGATCGCCGCCCTCATTTCAATGAGGGCGGCGATCCATCCGACTACGTACTTTCTGTGTGCCCACTGTGAGACAGCTATGCATTGTCCTATAATTATGTAGTTTGACTCTGGTATCTAGATGCCAATATTCCACACACGCCCCTATGTATACTGTGGCGATTGAAACCAAAGCAGCCATTAATTGTACACACAGTTCCTACGGTGATGAGTTCCCTCCCGGGCATACACTACACACGTCTGTTGTAATAGTAGTGCATGCTTTTGATGGATTTAGTTACACAAAGTGTTATTCTTACCCTCAGTTGGCGTCCCTTGTGGAAGTGTTTGATGTACAGTCTGAGCTATGGGAGCAGAGGTCTACCTCAGGCACACCCCCCAAAGGCCTCTACAACTGTGCACATACCAAAATTGGTAAGTATACATACTACCAGGAGTGCACTCCTGATACTACCAATTGGTAACTGAATGTGCATTTCTTTGCCCGTATAGACTAGACTGTCAGTTATGTTTTCATGGATTACTTTACAGTAATGCCTTCTCTTGCAGGGAACAAGATATTTGTGTATGGCGGATGGGATGGTTTGACCAATCACGGCTCTCTCCACTCGCTAGACGTAGATACAATGCAGTGGGAGGAGCTTCAAGTGAACCCCTCCCCCGAGGCACCCATGAAGATGAGTGGGTGTGGTCTCGTATCCCATGGCAACAACACATTGGTTTTATTTGGTGGATACGGTGTTCCGATGAGTGGACAAAAGGTGCAGGGTGTACGATTCAAGTCAAACAAGGAAAGTAAGAGCAGTGAGGCTAGCATGAGTAGTCAGGGAGACGAAGATGATTCTATCAAGTTACTCACTAACGGTGAAAGCTCAACAACTGAACGAGAAGATGACAGTGAGTCAGACGAAGAAGAAATGAAGGCAATGACAAATGAAGTAAAAATGTTTGATATTAATGAAAGTAAGCGTTTACTTTGTCGGCCCCAAATAGCTTTAGCTATGTAAACTGTGTTATCCCCCAGAGGTCTGGAGCAGTCCCAGTGTGTCTGGAGAGTGCCCTCCTCCGTGTGTGGACTTCTCCTTCACGAGAGTGGATCAGCATCGAGCAATTGCATTTGGAGGCTTCCAGCCAGAGATGGGTACCACCTCAGATGCTTACATGCTAGACATGGAAACCTGGGTTAGGATACTAGATCTATGTAGCTTTGATTTTTACATGAGTCATATCATCCTGTGCTTTCTATAATTATGTTACTGTGTATGATTACAATTGATGTGTATTACATACATCATACATGTAACTGCATGTACATACGATTTTCTTTCCAGCGTTGGCTGAGGCTTGGAAGTGAGTCTGGTTCTCTGGGCTCTCTCAATATAATCTGGCCCAAGGGACGGGATGGTCATGCCTCCTGTGTCCTCTCCGACAGCTCACAACCTCAGGTGCTGGTAACTGGTGGCTGGGACAAGCAAAACCAGCTCCTTTACGATGCATGGGTGCTGGATGTCACCTCAGGCTCATGGACAGAAGTGAGTGACTGCATGGCATTAAGCTCCATAAAAACTGATTCTGTACATGACTTGTTATTATTGAATGATCATTACATCATACTTACGGTGAAATTTCTGGAGGGCGGCAGCTTTGTCTGAGGGTGGAAATCGCGGGGCGCCCCTAGCCCTGCCTCTGTAGCTCACTTTCAGCCGCTGACTTTGAGAGCTTATAACTTGAGTAAAGAATGTCGATTTTCACCACTAATGAGTTCATTCTGTAGCTATTGAGGAGGTATTTCAAATGACGTGTTTAGATCTGAAATTTGTGTCCCTGGACCAGTGGGTCAAAACTGAGCTGTTTTAAATTTTTTGAACTAAACACATCATTTAATAGAGTTTTTGATGGGCTTTTAGAAAAATCAGAAAATCACTAAAATTGAACAAACAAAACTCTACTTAAAGCTCGATTAAGAATTTTAAGGGGTGGGAAAACATTTAAGGGGGAATTCTATTCACCCATTCCCTCCTAAACCTTGTATGTACATACATGTATAGTAGCTGCCGAGTTCTAGTGTCATATGTAAACGCATGGAAAGTACATAGTTGATGTATACTTCTGTCTTGTTTGTTTATGCAGCTGCCTGGAGTTGCCAGCTCCGTCGCGGTGGGTGGTCGGTTCTGGCACACTGTGAGCTCCTTTACACACAGTGAGAATCTGAAGCAGCTGGTGTTCTTTGGTGGCTGTCCCACACCTCCTAATGAGGTGAACGAGGGAGAGTCCTGGGACAAACTGGCACATACCATCCTGGTGGAAGTTGGTAGGTTTTTTGTTTGTAATGTACACAGCTATTGACTTTAAAATATGAAGTGTACTTGGTTTTATCAAGAGTACCTAAGAAGAGAAGAGTGTCGAACTACCGATAGCTGTACACAAAAACTGTGCACAAAGTAACATGACTTGCACGTGATTGAAAAATTGTATATTTACTTGTAATCTGCTAGTAAATGTAAACTGTGACGTTGTTAGGGGTGTGGGGATTGGTAGTTTCGTACAATGATATCAATTTTAATTTGCGTTCAGAGCTACCTTTAGAACTGCGCTGCATGATGGAGGGCGTAACAAACAAATGACCCTCTAGTCCAAGAGTGTGAAAAGAGGCCCAGGATTATCGCTTTTACGCTTACAGAGCTGGAGAAAGCTAGCAAAGAGAAGTATGCGCAAGCTCGTGTGCAACGTCATCAATTGCGAATAGCTCACGTGCAATTGACAGGATGTCACATTATTTTGTGTACAGTTTTTGTGTACAGCTATCGGTAGTTTGACACTCTTCTCTTCTTATGTACGTACTCTTGGTTTTATGCATACCTGTATGCTTGTACCAGAATGCCTAAAACCATGTAGCAAGCAAAATACACATACGTACTACAGTATTATATCGCTAAGTGGCACAGTATGTCGAAATTGCTGGAGAGGATGTGAGTGTATTGTTTTGCCTCAGGTTGCATTGAACCCTTGTCCACTTTGGAGCCGCCAAGTTTTGCTGACCAGGGGTTCTCCAATGCAGATTGGGTGGTGCTAGACACTGTAAATCATGCTCAGATGGGCCAGCCAATGCGCAGGCTGAAGGAAAGGGTTCTATTTGCCGAACACAGGTAAGAGAAATAATTTTTCCTACCAGTACTTATGTGTTGTAGCATGCAGACTATACTATTATGGTCAAATTGATTTGAATTGAGCCCTCACTTTCTTGTTATAACTTGGCCATTCTTTATTTCTTGAACTAATAAACTTGTAGTTAAACAGCTCTTCTAACTATTACTTCAAAATAAGATAATTACCTACCAGTCAAAGTTAGCTGCATTTTTGGCCACTTTTTGTCTACTTACTGGGAATCAATTTGACCACAGTACTCCACAAACTGTTTTGTATGTTCACAGGGCAATGCGAGCTGAGACAATCGCCAAAGATATGATTAGGAAATTGGACAACATCTCTGTACGTCGCAGTATGACTCCATCAATGATTGATCAAGAGGTATTTGCCTCCATGGCCTCTCTCAACAAGGACGTACCATTCTGGGTAATTTCTCAACAAGACGTCGAAATCACCCCGACTGAAATCGGCCGCGGGAAGTGGGCCGTGGTACGTGTGGCTCGCTTTCGTGGGGATAAAGTCGCCGCAAAGTGTCTGACTACTCCGATATTCTCCGAAGAAAATCGAAAGCTTTTTATCGAGTGTATGGACATAGCCGCCAAGATGCACCATCATCCTAACCTCCTGCCGTTCTACGGAGCAGTACTGGATGGTGGTGAACCAGTCATACTCACACAGCTCATGTACACTAACCTAAGAGCCCTTGCTGATAAGAATCAGCTATCGTACAATCAAGTTGTGGAGATTGCATTGGACGTTTCGAATGGCCTACAGTTTCTACACTCGAGCAAGCCTGACCCCATTATCCACGGTGACCTCTCGTGTACTAGTGTTCTAGTAGAACAGACAAAGGGGAGGAAGTGGAAGGCAAAGCTCTCCGACTTTATGACCGCCAAATTTTTCAGGCAGCTAGCTAATTCGGGCTCATCTCGCGAACGATCGTTTTCTATGAATCGTGGTGTTCGAGCACGCTCACTTTCCATGGTTTCTGAGAAATCGTTGTCTCCTCCGCCACTAAAACCGAAACCGAAAAGAAAGGAAAGTTTCATTGCCTCTGACTATCAGGATGTGGGACTGCTCACTCGAGAGAAAGACGTCTACTGCTATGGCCTTGTTCTGGTTGAAGCATGCACTGGCAGTGTTCCAATGGAAATCTCCTTGGGTTTCTTGATAGAGAGCATTCGCTGGCCAGATATGAACAGTTTAGTCAAAGACTGTCTCGACCCCACGCCAGACAAACGACCTGAAACAGCTACTATCATAGATAGGCTCACAATTCTGCTACATGCAATTTCTATTCAATCTGTACGTTGATTGGAATTTCTGTTAGTTTTTTTTTAATGTTAGCTGTGGTCATGCCACATACGTACAAGTTCTTTACAACAAAACAATAGTAAAAACAAAGTTTCAAACTGTCACTTGAAAGGTCTTATTTTTGTACTAGAAACTGTTTTTGTGCTTTTTCCTATTCTCTGACTTCTCATTCTAGAACGAATTTTCTGCAAAATGTGTTATGTGTCAGTAAAGTGATAGCAATCACTGGTAAGTTATACAACTACAGACTAAAAACACAATAGCTCACACATTGTTAAAAGTGCAAAAATGAAGACAATTTTTATGCTGATTGAATATTGTGATGGTCTTCCACCTTACCTACCTCTTGATAAACTATAGCTTTTTCTCTGTTGGTACTGTAATTTTGACTCTTTTTTTCTTCTTCCATTCTCTTGCGTACTTCAGGAAGTTTGCTATAAAATCTATTAGAAAGTACAATTCTTTGTACTGTACATGCATATAGATTTGGCTACGTACCTTTGGTTTCTTTCTTTCATTTCCTTTTTCTTTATTTGTTCTCTGTCCTTTGAAAACAGCCAGCCAGAAGGTTGCCCTGTACATGTACAAACAGCACTAGCTATGTAGTAACACAAAAGGCCAATGAAAGTTGGGCTGCTGGTGCTGCAGACAGGGCTCTCCCCTCCCCTGCTTCACTCCACATGGTTCCCTTCCCATCCTGTTCCTCTTTGTGCCCCCCCCCCCCCTCCCAGAATACTTTTTAGCCCAGATTTGACCTCAACTTTTAATCTTAATGCACACCATACCAGAAAGAACCGTTCTTAAGAGTTGCACACATACAGACGATACGTACATACACACCTCCCTGTTTGATGTGTGGCTTAGTAGTCTCTGCACTGGTTTGCAGTAAAGGGCTTGCAAAGGTTACTACACGTCGTCTTTTCTCTGCTACAGAGTCAAGCTCCTGTCCCTGGGATCCACTGAATGAAGATTTTGAACCAAATGTTGCAGAGGTAACAGCAGATCTGTGCTTACGACCAAAAGTCTCTTTTAGAGTAGATGCTTGGTGAGCCTTCTGCTCTTCAATAGTAGCCTTAATCTGCTCTAGCCTTTGCTGCGACTTTTTGAGAAAGTTCTTTTTTCTACGCAGGAAAGCCTCTTGCAGACTGAGTCCAGAGTGTGCAGTTGCAGGGGCAGTCGGAGTGGGAGTGACGGGAGAATAGTTAATATGAGTTGTTGGGTTGCTTTGGTTTGGCTGTTCACTCTTTACAGGTGAGGTGGGGAGTTGTGTGGTATCAGACAGCACTAACTGGCTATAGTCAGTGCTGTCCAGACCAGTAATGCTCAACGGTGGTTCGTCTTGAAGTCTATCTCCTCTGAATGAGTCTGAATTGTTCACTATCGCATTATAAGATTCGTTGGTTGTGTCCAAAATGCTCGATTCTCTACTAGGAACAATGACGGCAGGTGGTGAGGACAAAGGATGAATCTGCAAAAGAGGGGGTCATACTTAATAATACGATAACAGTACCACTACGTTGTGTGAGTGGTGTTAGGGTAACTTGCCTGAGTAGAGTCCAATGTCAGTATAGAGAGTTCGGGAGTGTCCTCCATCAGTATAGAGCGCTGTGGTGGAGAGGACCCTTTAGCTTTTCTAGGGAGAGGAGTAAATTCTAAGCTCGAGGATCCCAGTAATTGTGGGGAGTGTACATCCAGGACAGGTGTTTCTGTGTAGTGAGTGGTGGTAGGCAGCTGAACGACTGGTGTAGGAGGTGAGGGTGGTGGCTGGGGCCGTGGTAGAGACAAAAAGCTATCAAATTTATCTTCAGAGTCAACGCTGACATAGAGAAACGGTCTATGTTCAGCAGAAGCTGATTCGACATTGTTGACATGATGCTCATATGATTCTTCCTCTTGAGCCAGGGCTGAAGGTTTGATTTGTGAGCTTGCGTATTTCTGTGTGTGTTGGGCTAAAGGATGAAGTACTTGTACTGCAAGAGGCTTGGTGTGGGGGTGTGAGGATGGTGGAGCTTGTGAGTGACTGGTGTGAGGATGGTGTGGGGGTGGTGGGGAGTGACTGGTGTGGGGGTGTGGGGGCGGTGGAGCAGCTGAAAGAGTGGATAAATCAAGTGATGTGTTGTATTGAGTTATGCTGAGCTGGTTCGGACTGGCAGAGCGGTCAGACAGTATCGATGAAGGCTGTACTTGATCAGCAGTAGGAGATAAAGTCGACTCCCTGCATTGGAGCAAAAATCACCGGTGACCTCGATGCAGACTGACTGAGACATACGTACCTTGTTGATAGTGTGCACACTGAAAGGGAGTCAGCCTGTTGCTCTACAGTGTCCATTGGTTGGGGGGGACTGCTAATACGTTCTTCTCTCTTTTCTAAGCGATCATTCCATGCCTTGTTTTGGGATTGAATCATTGAGAGGAGCGTCTTCATGCCTTCACCTGAATGGGTGTATACAAATGCAAGTATGTGTCCACGGCTTACACGTGCACACATAGCTGTTGCCATATCATCAACTTGTATTGTAACACAAGCTCCATAACATTCATGTACACACTGTACGTATACTGGATAGCGGGAAATTTTCATTGCGTTAAATTTTTGTTATCAGGCCTTCGTGGGTTAATTTCCGTTTTGGGGCTCTCCGTAACGAAAATAACGAAAAATAAAATCCAACAAAAATTTCCCGCTATACGGTATAATAACGTGCCTTTCCTTTCACACTGTATACAGTCTAACATATTTACCTCTCCTGCTCATTTGCCCTCCAGTGGCCCCTTCCCTGGAGCTCTGGTCATCAGAGGAGGTCACATCTGTCACTGTGAGCTCAGGACGATCCAAAACGTACTTGGGACTGATAATGTGCTGATTGGGACGATGGGTCTGAGTAGAAGCTGCTCTTGTATGCACATGAGAACTGGCTTCTCGTGTAACTGACCAGGCTCTGCGTGGTTGCTGTCTGGAGTCATCACTCGAGCTTGTTGAAGCCTCGTCTGTCTCATTAGTCACTCCTCCATCAAATTCTTGAGTGCTCTGAGGTTGAACTGACTCCTCGGTTGATAATAAGCCAGCATCAATGTGTACACCACTGTCTGGGGTGATCTTCGGTGAAGCCTCCAAAGTGTCTCCATCAATGTCGTCTCTCTGGGGCAAAATACCACTGTGAGTGCTTGAATTCTGCTCGGCTGCTGCAGAGAGGCTCTGTTCTGATGAGAGAGAGGACAGGCCACGTGTTACTGTAGGACCTGCAATATTGTAAGAGGGGTATTAAGTGTGGGACAAGACGAGGTAGAGATTTAGAGTGTGAAGCTCCTTACCCTGCTGTGCTCTAACAAAAAGTCTTTCAAAAGCTCCCTCCATCTCTCTCTGCTGCTCAGAGGCCATCTCAATCCTCCGGTGGGCTGGTTGAAACATGTTTTTCTGCATAATTATAATTATAGTATGTGCATAGATGTTTATCAGAAGACACTTACAGGCATTTTGGCTAGTGACTTTTGCCTTGTGCCTCGGTCTTCTCTCTCCAGACTTTGTAGCTCAGCAAGCATCTCAGTCTTTTCCTACGTAATTAAAAGAATACGTATACAGTTACAATTCGTATTAGGTACCTACTGTGGTCGTGTATATGTACGCTTATAGATAGTACACACCTTTTCTAGTTTGACCTTGCTCATGGCAGCCTTGTACCTTAGCCTGGCCTTCTCGTCTTGCTCGTGTTGTAGGGCAGCAGCACTCTGTGTGAGGGCACATGACTGAGAGGGTGAGTTATTATTACACACCTGTCTGGCTTTATCATCTTGACCAGTTTGCAACTCAGCCATCACTTGAGCACACGGCTAGAGGGGGACTTCAGGTAAAAAGTTCAATCAACTAAATCATCAACTGGTATAGTCACAGGCAATGTATAGAAAGTTCGCTCAGACAACTTTAGGCCTGCTAACACTGCACCGTGCCTCTTACCTGCTCAGTGTCATCAGGAGTCCCCATTCTCTGTACGACAGGGTTGAGGATGTGGTAGTGACTGCTGGAGAAACTGTCTGCCTCCTTGAAGTGCACACGATGACCTCGATCAACTGCAAAATCCTACAACAATTGACAACACACAAGTTATGAGAGGTAGTAAATGATAGCTACGTATAATGATAATTCTACGGTTTATAATATAACGCTAGTGTCAAAACGCTACGCTGGAATAGAACCTGGCTCTAGTTGAACGTTACCTGACGCTAGGACGCTACGTCGGGTCCAGTATCATAATTATTATAAACCAGCCTTAAGTACTAAAAATCAATCACTTTCGATTAACCCTCACCATGATGATCATCTGATTGGCAGGAGGATTGGAAGAGGCCACATGCTTAGCCCTCCTCCTCTCTTCCTGCAAGGCCTGCTGTCTGCAGCGGAGAGCCTGCTCTTTGGACTGCTTCATCTTCAACTGGTTGTCTGTGAGCTGTGTGTGTACAGTGCTTATGATAACACTCTGACACAACTGACATTTTCCGGTCATTTTATGAAAATGTCCTCCCATTTTCATTTTATACTAGGACATGCTTTACACTACTAGGTATAGAGATAAAACGTCCAGGCAAACCGTACCTCTTTCATGGCAGCTGCATGCCTGTCCTGGGCACGCCATCTAAAAAGAGTGCACAATTGACCCACTTAGTCAGTGATGGTACATGTCTCACCTCTGTTTGGCTTCTAATAACAACCTCAGCTCTTGCAGTCGATTCTCCTCCTATTGAAGGCAGGATTATTTTACTCTATGTATTCGTGGTGCTCACCTCGTTAACTTGCTGTGCGTCTCTGTGTCCCTGACCAACACTGTTCACTCGTGATAAGTACTTCTCCTCGAGCTCTCTCAGCTCTACTTCATGAGCCTCAGCTAAAGCCGTGTCAACATGCTCCTTGAGGACTAGTCTCTCCACCTCTCTCTTTGTCTTTACTTTCTCTCTCAACTGTCGGGCCAGTATCTTCTCCTGCTCTCTCACTTGGAGCAGTCGGGCCTTACGGCGTTCCTCCAGTTGTGACTGACGAAAAAACACCTAATAAAATGGGGATGGTATAATATGTATTTACATATAGATGGTCACGTTTTAATATGAACACATTAGATGAGAACCACATCTCATAGCTAGCTATAGTCTAGTACAGATAAAGTAATGGTAACCTCTTCATTTGGACTAGGGCAACACAAAGCTCTTCGCTTAGCAGTATGCATTGATTGTCCTGGTCGTGCTGTCTTGAGTCAAGAGTCTTGAGTCGAGGTCTGAGTCTTGAGCTAGTTGAGTCTTGAGGGTGTTTACAATTCAAACATGTTTGCTAAACGACCGTTTTTTCAACATTGCTGAATCAGCAAATAAAGTAACCAACCAATCACCTGTCTCCACGCTGTACACACTAGCCTGTACTGAAGTACGTACTGTACAGGGAAAGTGGAGATCAAAGTGGTTGACAATCTGAACAAGATTGAAGAGGCTGTACTAGACTGTGCTGCACTGCTAGTGGGATCAAGGCCAAGGGGTGTCAACAATGAAGGGAGGGTGTATACATTTTGTGAAGTCATTAGCCATCATATTTTTCAGTATGGACATTCAGTTAGAAGGTAGGCATGCCTGGTTCTGTACATGTGACTTGTACATGTGTTATATAGAGTGTCCACTATAATTATAGGTACAGGTGTGTTAGGAGATAAAGCAGACATTGATAAGCATTTACAGTTAGGGAAAAAGAATCTGCAAGAAGGACAACTGTCGGAGGCTCTCTTCCATTATTCTGCCGCAGTTGGTGAGTGAGTGTCTGCCCATCCAGTAGTTTATTTACCAGAGCACAATTGTATTGGTATTTCTGTTAATTGAATTAACCTTTCACATTTTTTTGTTATGATAACGTACACAAATCCCCCCCCCCCCACAGATGGTGATTCATCTAACTATCTCACGTATTTCAAGCGAGCCGCTGTCTATTTGGCCGTCGGACATGCCAAGAAAGCGATCCCTGACCTGGATAGCTCAGTGGAGCTAAACAAAGGTTTTCACCAGGTACACAAATAACCCACGGCGTTTTTATAATGTATCAGCTGCTTAATTATTGTATAGCTTCATTTATGGCTTGTGGGCTCAAGTATATCATTGTCAAGTATAGCTTGTTGACACATGTGGTGGTATTATGTACTGCACTGTACTGTGTGTGTAGGCACGCGTACAACGAGCCAGCACTCATCTACGACTGGGAGAACTGGACAAAGCTGAGGAAGACTATAGAGTACTGGTGAGTCATTCACAGAGTGTGTGGTTAACGATTGTTTACACAAGACTTTCTTTGTTGCTAGGCTGAGGCTACCACTGGTACTGTGCAAGAAGATGCAAAAGTTCAGGTATGCACGTTTAAGAATTGGTTGTTGCTTCATTTTGTTCTGATATTCTGTGACTGTGTACGTCCCTTCTGCTGCTACAGCTTGAAGTAATCCCTTCTATAAGAAGCTATGTTGATACTGCGCAAGGCCTAATAGGCAAGCAAGACTATGGTCAGGCTATTGGACTCCTGGATGTAGCCGTTGAGGTAAGCTACTAGTTCACGTCAAACGCGTATAATAAAAAGGAAGATGGCATGCAAGCTCAGATCATAATACGCACTGGGCAAAATTCATATGCCAGAGCCGGATATACTAAATGTAGCAATCCACATGCTACGGAAAGGGCAAGTCTGTCACTGGATTTGAATTTGCTTGTTCTGTCGTTGCAGGCCGTCTTCTCTTTCATACGCCCTTGTTTACATAATATAGTTTACTTGCACTGATTGTGCCCATCCAGTCGTGTCCATGGGATGACAAGTTGCGAACGATGAGAGCAAAGTGCAACGAAGAAGTTGGACAGTTCCAGTCTGCCATCAGTGATATGAAGTAAGATTCCCCATTTAAACGGCCATATCTTGAGTTATAATGCTCCAATTGTAGAAAAAGCTCTTTTAGATGATAATTATGTTCAAGCCGATTTTAATAATTTCACCCATCTACATGTATAGCCCACGGTTTTTTCTTCACCATCTGAAGAACTCTTCTTGGTATGCCAAAATCCATCAGATACTCATAACTTGACTTATAGCCATTCAATTCCTAATTCTCCAGTCCTCATTTTGACCTTGCTCCTAGAAATGTGTTACTGTACTTTGCTCCTTCTCAGAATGCTGACTAAACTGGTCCATGATAACACTGATACCTTCTATCGAATCAGCATGCTCTACTATGAGATGGGAGAAGAGGAGGGCTCACTCAGGTACGTATGTCCCGGCCTGCTCTGTTTGGTAATGGTTAGACTATGGCTCTTTCACTGTGGAGGGCTGTAACACTTTGACCTGTGTTCGGCGCTGCCCAGTATTCATGTATGAAGTAGTTATAATATTCTCTGATATTTTACACAGAGAGATTAGAGAGTGCTTGAGGCTGGACCCTGATCACAAACAGTGCTTCCCACATTACAAGGTTGCTTGTGTTGCGTAGCATATTGAATTGTGACTCTCTCAATGTGTGCTACAGAACGTGAAGAAGTTGGACAAGAAACTGAAGTCTGCTCAAGAGCATTTGGACAATAAAAGGTTAGTTAGAGTAGCTTGTTGCAAAGTATAGTGTATAATTATTCCCTAAATGTAGGCCTACTCTTGGTAGCAATATGAGTTGGCCATTAATTAAGTAACTCGTTTTTCTTCAGATATAAAGAGGCTTCAGAGAAGTACCACTCAGTGTTGAGCTCCATTGATGGCATACAGAGCATCTATGCTTACCTGCTGAGGATGAGATCCAAGCTCTGCTACTGCTATTCTAGAGTAAGCCTTGACAAAATTAGAACTACGTACCTACATGTACACTGTGCATTCAGCCTTGACAGTACAAGTATCCACATTTTACCGCCTCATTTTGTGTACAGATTGGAGACCTTAGTGTGGGTAAAGAGTGGTGTGGACTTGTGCTAGAGCTCGAGGCTGACAATGTGGATGCCCTCTGTGACAGGGCAGAGCTATTTATCAACAATCAGATGTACGACGAGGCCATCAAAGATTACCAGACAGCCAAAAGCATCGAGAATCATCCTCAAAAGGTATCCCTTCTTTTACATGTAGCTAATTAGCCTCGGGACCAGGCCGCGGGGAGGGCAGTGAAAAAGCGGCCTGGGACATACTGTATTAAATTCGCGTACGCAATGTTTGATTTTAGCCTCAAGACCAAGCCGCGTGCGGTACATACACGTGCACAAT
>VSKX01015952.1_pt1 | contig 16986 bp, 17 predicted proteins | sample 4799481 | NCBI WGS metagenome assembly VSKX01 (sample SAMN12179537, study PRJNA552185) | sponge metagenome | biome: deep-sea hydrothermal plumes; feature: spots directly above weak diffusing fluid; material: sea water; isolation source: sponge from the Swan site of a hydrothermal vent ...
GAGAGAGAGAGAGAGAGAGAGAGAGAGAGAGAGAGAGAGAGAGAGAGAGAGAACCTCAACAAATATTCATGGAACAATAATAAGAGTGTAGGAGGACTAAACTATAATCATGCATTTAGCCAACACGTATGTGTAGCTCAGACCTCACTGATTGACTTTGTGTACATAATGTATATAATAGCAAGAGTGCATGGTAATGCAATCTTACCATATGCACTCTTGATAATAGCTACAGTAAGATCTCTAGCCGTAAAAGCTACTAGTTTAATTACAGATGGATTCTTTACCCAGAGCTCCAATGATAAAGAAGGTGATGGTTGAGCCAAACAAAATCCCCAGTATCAGCACCAGCTTGCAGCAACCCATCATGAAACTTGACTATAGAGTCAGAGAGCAGTGAGGCTGGCAGTGATTCTGTGAAGCAGCGCCTGCAGACTGACCAGAGTTTCATAAATTGACAGCTTGCGGTTTCTCGTCAAGCCCATGCAAATTAAGTGTGAGCTAAGGTATTGGTCATTAAATAAAAATGTATCAATATGACAAAAATAAAAGCAGAACTGGATGCATAAAATCTCTGAGAGCTAACTGTTCACAAGAGCTGACTTTGCCCTCAGTACAGAGCCCCATACATCTGCCACAAAGTCCTCTGGGAACTCAAACTCCCCAAGTGTCTCACCCATGGCTGCTGAAAAGAGAGGGAGGGAGGTCTTCTGTCGTGCCAAGTCCACCATTGTCTGAGCTGCAACAGATAGTTTGGGTAATGGTACACATCACAGTAACACATCATGATAGCATAACATAATATAAAACTAGTTACAGCATTGTGCAGTCTGTAGTGTCTATATACGATGTACGTAACTTCCGGCGCTAGAGAGGACATTTTTTTAATCACTAAACAATTTAACAGCTATAAAAATTTCCTAAAGCTATTTTAAGCAAACCCAGTGAGAGAAGACAGTGCACTCACCTAGTTCCAGGTCTCTAATACCGAGGAAGGTCTCCAGGAGATCATCAACCCTAGCTGCAGCACGACCCTCCCACGGTTTCTACAGCAATGACAACGACACAATTTGGTATAAAAGTGGTACCAATTCAAAACTTGAATATACCCCACAGGCACTATTAATTTCAACGTACCGCTTAAGGTCCACGGGTACTAGTCAAAAGCGGATACTAGGTGTGAACTCTATTCAACGAAATACGTGAAAACAATACTTACCACTTCTTCCACTACTGCCTGTCCATCTTTTTTGAGTCTCAGAGTGGCTCGTCCCTCACCGTGTGCCACCATCTCCTCCAGTCTCCCAGTGTCTCCTGTCATTACAGGTACTGCTACGCCCCCCTTCGACGCTCCTCTCGGCGCTATGGACTCTGAGCATGGAGAATGACAAGGAATACACTGAACACAGAAAATGAAAAACAGAACGATAAAGTTTATATAATTATACACAAGAAGCGGGACTGACAAGAAGCATTAAAATCACATATTAATCGCTTATCACACACATGCAATAAAGTTGCAACCTTGAGTCAAAGTAACATCGCTACAGAACAGAGGTGAGTTACGCTCGGTACTAACTGTACACTCACCAAAAGCTTTCTTTGTCTCTGCGAGTCTCAGCACAATCTGGGTGGACAGGGGGATGTCTTTGAGCAGCTTAGCAACGTCATAGTGTCGACAACCAGTCATTTTCCGACCGTTTATTGAGATGATCATATCTCCCACTCCAATTTGCGGGTGTCTTTGAGCCATGCTTCCTTCTCTGAGTCTCTTGACAAAGGCCACACCAGCTCCGTTGTCTGTGATTGTGAGACCTAGAGCTGGCTCTGTCTTGTTCAGAATGACCTCTTTCGATTGGCCCTTGATGTGCACGAATATGAAGTCTTCTAGACCAATTTGACCACCTAACAAACGAGACATCTCCGCTTTATGAGTGTTGAGTGTACAGAATACAATCTGAGTGTGTGCATGAGGGAGATGGAAAGTGTGTTAGAGTGGTGCTTGTTAAGGATGTTCAAACAGTGACAACGAATAATATCAATTGTGAGACCTAGAGCTGGCTCTGTCTTGTTCAGAATGACCTCGAGAACGAATAATATCCATAGTGATGTCATACCAACTAATTTTCCCACACAAGAATATAACAGGGATTGCAGTAACACGAATGTACACACACGACAACAAACAAATGGACACCTGCCACTATACGTGGTGAGTGACTACATCTAATTTGGACCACAATGTCTTGCCCAGATTTATTAACGCATAAACAATAATTTTGGCTCACCTGTGCGGATATGCTTATTTAGACCGCCTTATATAAAGCAAACTTATTCATTAATTATTATAGCTGCCGAACTAAAGACCACTCCACTAAAGTATTACGAGCGTAAACAAATACCTATTTGGGTATACTGGCACTCAATAGGCAGAGGATATTATTGACATATTTATAAGTACAAGTCAAAGCACCTCAGAAAGAGACATTCCGAATGCCTCTGCTATTTTCCGATAGAGTTCCTTGACATTGGAGAAATCTTTGATATCTTTTGTAGCGCTTCCATGAGCCAGCTGACAATGGAAGACCAACTCTCGCCTGGAGGGTATCACTGTGTGAGGGGGCGGGAGTGGAGCACGTGACCAGTGTGAGGGTGGTGGAGGGAGGGGTGGTGTGATTGGGGCGGTCTCCTTCGGGGATGTGCTATTGGATCGTCGACGATCATTCTGAGATTTCTTAGACTGTCCTCCAAACACAGGCATTGTGTTGGGTAGATGAGTCGAGATAAGCGGGTAGTAAACACACTGCACTGCAGGATTGACCGGCTAGATTTTATTTGGAGCAAACTACCTCCAATAGACACCTTAAGCTTTTGTAGTGAATTCTTGGGACAGCAACAGCAGGGCCAGCCACAGGCGCTAGGCTCTCTAGTCAACGTGGGCAGCTAGCTTGGACTTGATTGATGTTTACTTAGACGTTGCTGTTAATAGCCCTTGGTTCCCACACAGTTGGCCCACACACACTGGCCAGACGATGACTGTAATTTGATGCTGCAGGCCAGAGTCTCCCACACGCACGTCTACGAGATCGAGATGATGCTAAATTCATGAGCTTGCTTCTATTTTCTTGCTTATACTTGACCCGCCTCCTTGACATTTACCACGCCCCTGATCAAGTTCTCAGTCTCACACTTCGTGCATGAAGTCTGTCTAGTCTCTGCTAGCTGCTGTTGTGAAAGAGACTAGTCTAGTCATAATTTCCACGCCCCTTAATTGTCTGGCAACTGGACAATGGAGCATCACAATTTTTCTAGCTTGTGGTTCTCTCCTGATCAATGGACAGGACTAGCTTATTACTATGTATCCTTGCCTCTGTTCCCAGTGTTTCAAACTGTCCACTTCATTCTCACTGCTACAGCACTTCGTGGAGAGAAAGGTGATGGGCATGTTGATTGATTTAGCACTGTACAGTCAAGGCGGGTTCACAATACACGCAAACGTGTCGCTCTGTGAAGGGTTGTCGCACAACTTTACGCAGGAATAGATTCTTGTGACAGCGTTGCGACATGGTCGCGTCAACAGTTGCTCCAAATATACAACACCTGGCGACACTTCCCATAAGAATATTCGATATGTTTTTGTACATAGAGGAGCTTACCGTAATTACATAGAGGAGCTTACCGTAATTATTTTTATGTAATTAGAGACACGTACGGTAGCTACTATACATAAAATTAATATATATAATTAATATACATATAAATTAATTTATGTATAAAATTTGTAAAGTTTTTCCTCTCGTTCCCAGACCCTTGAAGCTGACTATAATGTGTACGTATTATATTACGTAGTCTTGCACTCTGATATACAAAAATCCCTGTCAGACCTATACATGCACCACCACCTCCCTCCCACCTACATGCACCACCACCTCCCTCCCACCTGCCCACAGGGAGCCTCCTGTTTGCATTCAAACACCCGATAGCATCTTGTGTACTGACCTTCGTAGTGGCATCTTCTGGTGGTATCCTGGCAAATCTGGCCTTAGCTAGATCCCCTCTGGAGAGTGTTGTCAACGGTTGGAATGTGCTCACCTGTGTCCTTGTTTGGTAAGGATAATGAACGAGGTTACCGGGATTACCAGAGGCGGTTGGTTATAAGCAGATTGCCAATAATAATATATTATTATTATGTACTGTCTCAGTGATAATTATTAGAGTTGTACAACAGGTAAAATTGCAGAGTCGGTAATTTTTTAGCACTTGACTTGATCCAATCTGTTCTGATGTGTGTCACTGTCTGTGAGGGCAGGAACATTTGTGTCCTTTTAAGCCTTCAGTTTGTGGTACACATCGTTTATGTACTCGTAGCAGCTGTATTATATAACTCGTTTTCGTCATTCTAGGTTCCTGTTATTCTTTAGTCCACTCGATCTTTGTTATGCACTGACATTCTTCACACCACTGCGATTGGTGCTGCTCCTAGTCGAAGAGCTAGCCAGAGCTAAGAAGATATTTGCTGGTGTGACTCTGGCTGCTTCAGTCTACCCACAATGCCTTCTGGCCATGGCTGTTGTGGGGATGTTCAAAGGTATCTTACATTTAACTGTATCAGAGCTTGGTGTAAAGGCGGGTTCATAATAATTATGATGCAAGAGGTCGCGTTTCCATTCCGCAACATGACGCAAGAATTCTATTCCACGTTGAGCTCCCGTTGCATTATGTTGTGAACCCGGCTTATAAAATATGCTAGCATCAAAACGGAACTAAGTTCTATGCGTGCGTAACTGACCCTATGATGTTACGTGACCTTTGCTGTGAGAATGCATATCTTGAGTTTACTTTAGTATCACAAAGGCTGTGTATTGACAGGCCTTTTAATGATGTAACCCATGATTTTCAGGAAGTGGTAAACGCTGGAGTATCACTCTCTACCGTCTTTCATGTGACCCACACTCGACAGAACAACACGAATTACTGCAAATATCATTGTGAGTGAAAATTAGAAATGAAGCATGTTTTACGTATTGCCTAACGAGTCATTTTCATGGCACAATATTTTCGTGGTTAAGGCTGCCTTAGCTAAGACTACGGTATAGCTTGAAAACTTTCGCGGATTGGCTATCTAATCACGATTATACTTTCACGCGGAAGGGGCTTATTGTAATGATGATGTCATATACACATTCCAATTTCGTTAAGTTTTAGCTACCCTTTATCTATATTGTACGCTGGTTGCTGGAAACTTGCTGATGTGCAACACTGCATAATGACTTCCATATAAGGAACACTCCACACTCTAGTGATGCAAAGATTCTGCAAATCCCTGTAGCTATGTTGTACGCTGGTTGTGAGATATTCGTATAGTCATAGCCTAGCTGACCTCAACCACGAAATATTGTGCCACAAAAATTATCCGCTGTACAGTATATCAAGCAAGCACTGATTGTATGTGTTGCCCCCCTCCCCACACACACACACACTCTACAGTTTCACTAAAGTAGCGTTTGTGTGCGGCGCCGTGTACGCATTCAATCAAATGAACCTCGTCATTGACTCTCATCTCCTTGTTTTGGTGTGTGGGATCATTTTAATGTCAACAAGAGTTTGTCTGTTTTTCACATCAATTGTCGACCCGTTCTCAACTCCACAAATGCTTAGTTGGAAACTCGCGACTTTTCTATCACTTACTCCAAGAGAAGTTATCCAAGAACAACACAGAATATCAGCGGAGGCAACTGAAAGAAGGCACAAAGAGCAATTGCTACACTCCAGTAAACAGAAGAGTGATTAATGTGTTTCAATCATTTTTGTCAGCATCTTATAATAACTAAGATTTATGATAGAAATCATTTTTCGTCATGACTACAAGATTTATGATACGCAGAGCTGAACAAATTTATAATTTAATTTATACAACAGAAATCATTTCATCATCACTTGGATTAATTTGTAAACAATTAGCTGTGATAGAAAGCCTGAACATAAATCACTATAAGACTTACAGGTGTAACTTAAAATTAATGAACATCATTTTATTCATACAAGCAAGGTAGCCTGAAATACGTACTGGTGAGTTGTGTGTATGACACTGCAACCATGGCGACTGGATGAAGGCACACGGGAGTTTGCATGTATGTAACTATGGCTAAAACAAGTTGTCTTTAGCTAAAACCGGACGCTCCATTTTGAAGAACTTACGTCTGGGAAATATCGAGCCTACCTGCCTCTCACCAGTCCTGAATGGATTGTCATGGAACTCTTTATCGTCGGGGCTACTATCAGGATGAAGATCCCTCTCACCAGTCCTGAATGGATTGTCATGGTACTCTTTATCGTCGGGGCTACTATCAGGATGAAGATCACAAACCTCATCACTCTCAGAGGACAATTCAGGACCACAGAGATCCTCCTTGTATGTCTCGGAAGATTTACACAGATCCTCCTCAGGACACTCGATTTTTACTGGGGTTGTTGACGTATGTGTAAAGCCATCCAATGTAAAAAGCTTTTCGCTCGATGTACTTTCGTGTGTAGGTCTATTAATTGCTGTAGATTCAGACGCAACCGAGAAAGCTTGTTTGAATGAGGAGAAAGCTTGTTTGAATGAGAAAAAAGTCGAATCTTGCTGCAGTTGGTGGTTTAAAGGCAGCCTCTGTTGCCCGTTCGAGGGACGCTGTTTAGAGTTGAAATACGAAGGACTAGATTTTGTATGTTGAGGGGGCTGGGGCTTTGTTGGTACTCTTACAAGAAGTGGTTGGGTAGCATGAGTTCGTTTTCTTTTTTTACCAGTTACAGCTAGAGTTTGAAAGCTAGAGGACTTAATTTTTCGTGCCGCCAGCTGCTCAGCTTGTCTGTCGACTTCTTGTAGACGTCTCTGTATCTTTTTCCTTTCTGACTCAATTCTCTGTCGCATGTCGACATCTACTTCCTTGTGGTGCCTTTCACTGGCACAGTGGTTGTCCCATGCTTGCTCATTCTCACACACAACTTTGCACAGACGGCAACGGGGCACTGTTTCAAGGAACTCTTCGTTTGCGCTCGACATGTCTAGTCGAGTCAGTGAGTCTTGTTGATCTTAGCCTTTTTGGACACGTGTTGGTTTATATGGTAATACGCAACCAATAATGATTCGATTAAAGCTCGCCCTCGAAATATGTGCAAGCCAAAATTTATAAATAGCTGTCATGCCAAAATTAATGTGCACATGTACTAAATAAACAGTAACATCACTTGTAGCTATACACAATCACACACTTTGACAAGCATCTGTGTACAGTTTGTTATAAATCTTTTCAAGAGTTTCGTCGAACAAGAGTCTGTGCTTCTTCCCAGTGAACTCGGACATTCTCCGAGACCAGTAATCTCTCAGTCCAATCTTCACTGTCACACTGCAGGATATAAGGGCAATTGCTAAATTTAGGACAACGGTATATAATGTTCATTAATTTTGTAGGAGAGGGTCAATACAGTAGAACCTCGATTATCCGGCCCTCCATTATCCGGAACCGCCATTATCCAGAACTTTGATTATGCCAATTCGTAAAAAGGGACAGGACACAAGTGCGCATGCGCAGTAACACGTAGCTTTTTATTCCTGTAGCTTGAAAACGATCGTATTACGTTTAATTGCTCTTCGCATTCAGAGCAAGTACAAGTGATATTCTATCGATATTAAGCAGTAGCTACCTGTAGCAAGGTAAAAGACATTGTCACAATGAAGAGTTAAGCAAAGGAGAGTCAATATGGCTGACAATTTGATTATCCAGACTTTTCATTTATCCTGAGTGCTTCAGGTTTTACTGTATCGTTCATGCCTTAGATTCGCTCTTCTCGCTATTTGATTACTCAGAACAGAGTCAGAAGTTGCTGAAACTGAATAGCTATATAGGGTCATATTATTAATGATGAACTGTTATAGCTACCACGATTCCGAGATTAATTTTTATGCAAGCTTAGAGCTTACAATGACTCGATCACTAGAGGAATACATAATAATAATAATACTCCTCAAACATCACTTTGCTCACTTGTCTGACGGTGCCAGTCTGCCTGTACGAGAGAGGTGGTCGTCTCTCTCTGCTTGCAGGGATGCTTTCAGGCGCTCAAGGTCCTCACCCAGAGAGTCCTCACCTAGGCTGTCAGCTCCGTGCTGGAAGAAGAGAGTGAAAAGAGGGTATAGTTAATATGACACCTATACTATTTCTGGGCATAAACGTGTAATACTAATGTGGCCACTAAGCAGAGCTCTACATGCACATTCAGTGTACGTACACAGGAAAAAAAGTTGTACAAGTACGAAATAGATACAAGTGTACAATGTACCCAATGCCAACATGCAGGTAGCGCCAATTAACTATGAACAATAGTACACGTACGTAGTAAGCCTAGATAGACAAAAACACAACAGTGCGATATCAATAGGAGGCCCACCTTGAAGTTGCAGCACTCAGCCATTAGTCTCTCGATTCTCTCCTCTATAGCTCGTCCAGGACTGTCAACCCCAGATCGCACATTACCAGGACAACACACACCCCTTTGTGTAGCACTTGTTCGACTAGAGAGGTATTTTGACATGAGCTCTTTCTTAGTAGGACTATAATAAGATGGTGGTACATTGCGTGAAGAGGTGCCCTGAGTCCAAGGTGTGATGAAATGCATTGAATGATCAAGACCATCTTTTGAACGAGAAGATACATTGGCCAATGGTTCAGAAAGGTTTCTACTGCGGTCGGTAGGTACGTAGTCTTGGCCATTCATTCGAAACCTCTCGTTTAGATAGATAGGCAAACTTCTCTCAAGTTCCAAATCGTCAAGCGATTCATCCTTACCAAAAATTGATTGCTTTGGTCCACTAAAATCAGTCTTAAGCATCTTATCAGAATTCTTAGAAAGAGAGCAGCCGCAGAAATCTCTTCTTTTCATCAAGTGGGGGTCAATATGTCTCACTACAAAGGGAGGTCTAGTGTCCTTCGTCACCTGTGGGTCTTCGAAATCTGATAGAGCTAGCGAGCCATCAACATCAGCACTCAGAGGGCGAATATTTTCAAGATCGAAACGTTTGACTTGCCTTGCTGGAGAACTGGGGGCAGATAACGAGTGCTGTCTTTTTGGACTTCTTCTAGGACAGGCCTCCCATTGATGAGGGCCAAACCTTTTTGTGGTGCTCTGATAGAGCTGTGAGGACAGGAGGGGACTGTCAACAACTGGAGGAGCACTCTGGGCAAGTTTTAGTGGCATTAAAAACTGTGGAACTGGTGGTTTAAATTTCACTTGGTATGGGGTTTTACGTTCCTTAGGTTTGGCTGCCGGAGATTCCAAGTAGCTGTCTAGGAGTGAGTGTAGTTTGAGCTTGTTGAGATCTTTTTCCTGTGAGGTTGTTTCAGTGTTAGTGTGTAGTATTCCTACTACAGACAACGGTACGTTACCAGAATCAGAGTCAGCTGTGCGTCTGTGCTCAGCTATTTCGGGTGGCAAAATAGAGTCGAAGGGAGAATGAACGGTGACTTCAGACAAAGATGTGGAGCATGTGTAGCTGAGTCGGGGAGGGTGCTGAAGAGGATTAGTACTGAACATCACGTTAGGGAAACCAGTATCAGTCAATATACGGCTGCACTTATAATTTGGCTCAGGGGGAGGGGACGGGGGTAAAATAGTGTGTGTACGGTTAAAGTGGGCTCAAGTAAGACATTTCTGTACAATTATAATTCTAGGGTGGGGAGGGGGGGAACCAGTCCTAAAGGGGAATAGCAGCTAGGCTATAGACACGTCAAGCTGCTGACGTGTCTATAGCCTAGCTGCTATTCCCCTAGCGACGTACAATTGAGAATAGCTAGGTCACCTGATATTTCCTTGATCTGTCCATGACCAGTTGATGAAGGTCCTCTTCACTGGGACAGTCGGGGAATAAGAACTTATGGGCAGGAGTATCAAACCTCGCCAGTATCTTACCACCTGCAGATTGTGAAAACAAGTCTCACACACTGTGCCACCCACTTCGACACTCTGCTACATTGCCACCCACTATTTCAGAGGGGTTCCAATAGAAAAGAGGGAGAGTAAGGTGGGTTGCTAAGAGTACTTAGTTTCACAACATGACGCTGGAGCTTTAATATGTACGTAGACTGACTAGCATCAGGAACACTGGATTAGGCTAGTCTATGTAGACTAGCATTTCTTACTCAGATAATCTCTACGTACTTAAACTCCGGCGTCTCTCTGGCGTCATATTATTGTGAAACCAGGCTTTACTATGCATTAAAGGCACCTTTAAAATCACTGGATACTTGAATGAGCTCAAACTTGACATGCTCTCCGTGTATCACCTCCTTGAATAGACTGGGATCACGACAGTTGGTCAATATCTGAGGCCAGATCATCAGATACTCTCAAACACACACATAAGCACAGGTACAGAAACACCAAGCGTCATATCATATATCACTATATGTATTCATTAGTTGGGCGTGGCTACTCTTCCGGCATCAATTACGGGGAAGCAGTTGGGTGACAGTGCTCAGTATACCTAGATGTGCAAAATTTTCAGCTCAATCAGATTGCTGCGTTCAAGTGGGGTGTGGCTCTAGGTGTGAAATGTAGCTTTGTGCGCCCACATAGACTACTTTTCTTGCTAGGGCTAGCAGGCTTAGCACTTGAGTACGGAAACAGTTAATAATCCATGTCCGAAAACAACAGGAACAAATCAAGGTATTACTATACTGCATGCTGTCACCCAACCTCATAATGATGGCCACGCCCAACTGTACATGCACTACCACGGCAACAACAATACAATACACAGCGCACCCTATCAAAGGAGAGAGTCTGGTTTAGAGTGAGAGGGAAAGTAGGGGTGTGTAGATGAGAGTGCTGCAGCTGACCCAGGACACAGGCTCGCACAAACACTGAGGGTTCATCTAAAGCCACACTTACGCCAGCTCCGTCATGCCACTCCACCTGTGTGCGAAAGATAGCTGTACACGAAAAAGTTGGAGGTGAACTCACTGTAGACAAGTGGACGCTCACACCACATCTAATACTCTTCAGTTTTGTTTTTACCTCCATTTAAAAAACTTACTTTTTTAGTAACGATCGTTACCTATATGATAGGTAATGATCGTTACTAATGATGATGCATTATGAAGAGCGTTGACATGATAGGCCGGCTAGCTACACGACGCTTCATAATGCATCACTACACCTCAAAATAACATCAAAGGTATAGCGTTTTTTTGTAAGCACATACAAATGTACACATAAAATAGATCAATATAATGGCAAACTGTTGTGTTCTAGCTATTGGCCATCATTGAAAAATTCAGTTGGTAGGTTCAGCTTATTAAATTTTTTACAATTTCACCCACTTACAGTGTCCACGGTTTTCCTTGCATTTGGCAATTAGTCATTCATCTAAAATTATCGAACCTTTTGGTCTTCTCAAGTTATGCCCCTATATGTAACTGCCTATACTGACACCCCGAAAAATGTTGTGCCCTCATGCAGATTATCATTTGGTCCGCTTATTAATAATGACTGAAAATTTACTTTCGGGCTCCATCACAATATCAGTCCCATGAAGACTTGTGATCTTTATAACCTTTAATTTTGTCAGACGTACAAATATTTGCTTCGACAAGATACTTTGTAGCTATACTGTATCCATGTAAACTGCCCGCATGCACAAATAGCACAAGCACACTAGACAATAGAGTCATACTCTGGGTCAAGATGTTCAAATTCTTCTAATGTATTATATCCTCCTCTAGCTCTTCTGGTAGCACTGCGGTCTTGTTCTACATGTACAGTAACATTGTGACTTCTTGGTTCAGCTCTTTTTCGAGATTTTCTTCTGCATTACAAAAAAAAATAATAATTAAAGTTAACCAAAAAGTGTCCACCTACCTTTTTTTATTGAGGGCCTTGCGAACGATTTTTAGTTGCTTTATCCAATAATAAAAGCCAATAATTGCTACCATGAAAATGAACAATAGTATAATCCCTACACTAATAATACTTCCAATAGCTCTGTCTAATTCATTTGTTTGGATGACACATACTAAATTCATGAAAGGTGACATCACAACTTGAAAAGAGTTATTGATGGAATTTGCAAAATTAAAGGTCGCAGGTCTTCCACCTGTTAACCAATCCTTAGTGTAGTTCACAATCTGACTGGTTGAGGTTGACGCAGTACCACTGACTTCAGCTCGGTACGTCACAGTATCTTTAGACTCAGTTAAACAACAAAACGAGGGATTCATTACATTTGATGATGTGAATCCACATTTACACCTTTCCTCGATACTTGTTGAGAATACTTCAGTCAAATTATTCAGTTTTTGATGACCATCCTCCGCCTGCATGTTAAAGTTTGTACAGATTTTATGAGCATGTGTACGATACTCTCATTCACTCACCACCCACTGCTGACATCTGTTTATACCCAGCAGCCGAAATTGGATCGATAACTTCTGTGCAGGTGCTGAAAATATATAACATAACCATCAAACAGATACTGGGTGGGGTGGTACAGTGTAGGCTAGTGTTGTTGTCAGGCACTGTCAGCATGATAAATGCTTTTTTAGGTGCTTTATCAGAGGTTTTACTGTATGTAAAAATGCAGGCCGCCCTAACTGCAAGCCTGGTTCACAATACACGTAGCGTTCTTCTTTGAGGGAGTTGCTGCGTGTGATTCACGTTGGAATAGACTTGAGTTCTATTCAACGTTGCGGCACGTTGCGACATGTCGCATCAGCGATTTACGTGCAGTTAGGGTAACTGTTTGGGTGTATAGGTATAGATCGGCACTATAGCTACATTTCATATTTCTCTAGCTAGATGATTATTATACCATTTTGACTTTTAAACGTGATACTTTTGGTCATTCCACTGCCTGCCCCATTAACTGCAGACACTGTCACTGTGAACAGAGTGTTGGGAAACAAGTCTGGCAAAACAATTTCATTCCGACCAGTGAAGGTTTTCTCTACTGTCGGTAGCTCCATGTATACTGTGTATTCACTGAAACTAGCATCATAGTCTCTGGTGCCAACAAATGATACCTACATGTGTGTATGCATGTGACAGCCATATCTATATTTGTGTACGGAAGACAAGGTATTGAATGTGTTTCGATACAACACAGGATAGGTTAACGAACCCACATCATAGTGAGAGATTACTCCGTTTGGCATGTCAGGTGCTGTCCAGGTGAGGGAGACAGTTGTCTGAGTGGAGTTAACGCTCAATTCAGTTGGTGGGGAGGACACTGTGGGTTGTGAGACTGAATAACAGCAATCCCATAATAATAATCAATGTCAAGCTAGCTATAATAATGTGTAGCATAATATTATAGTATCAGGGAACATAATATTATTGCAGGGCTGGTTACTCTCTCACCGTCCTCATTTGTTCTAACCACAGAAGAGGGGTTGCTCGGATGACTACAAACAATGTCATTGCAAGCGTCCACAGTAAAGGAGTAGTTGGTGTAGGGGACAATGACCCCCTGCATTGATATGTTGTACATGAGCTCCCCTGCAGAGCTTGTCAGGTCACCAGCAACCAGAGTACTGATAAGAATGAACTGGTCAGACACATCCACAGAACGTATGTACAGAGAGAAATTAGTGACTGGTCTGTTGCCATCAAATGAGGGTGTCCAATGAACAACCACCCAGCGAGCACCAACTTTAGGAGTTTTCACATCAATAGGAGGTTCAAGATGTTCTGAAGGAACGTAAGTAACATATTCAGTGATTTGGGGACTTTATACACTAAATATACGTATATCATATAATTATGATGGCATAATATTTTATTGGAGTTTTCAGAACAGTGTCTAGCTACGTTTAGGAGAACATTTCTGGAATTTAAGTTTAAGTATACCATAGGGCCAGAAAATATGGTGGCCGGTTGGTACTTGGGAGAGAGATTGTCAGTAATCTCACCTTCCAATGCAATGGTCAGATGGGCACTCTCAGTTCCAGCAATATTAGTGACATCACAGCAATAGGTACCAATATCGGTCATTTCAATATCCGTCAGAGTAAGGGTGGGTCCAGTTGTTGTTATACTGCCAGTGTTGATGTTAGTAATAGCGTAGTTGTAATTGGAGGGATTTCCTCTCAGTACAGAGCAGCTGATGATGACATCATCTCCGAGGCTGACAAGAGTGTTATTGGCAGTGATCTCCACCACAGGAACAACTGTGTTAGTTATTTTCAATTTACACCGGATGCCAAAGAACAAGTGACTCACCATTAACTTGAACTATGATAGAGGCACTCCTGCTGGCAACAGTGAGATCATCAGAGTTGGTCCCAATACACGTGTACACTCCATCATGGTCGGGGTAGCTGGCATTCACAATATGGAGAGATGACTCAATATTGCCGGGGGTGATGTCAAACCATCTCTCAGTACCATTTGAAATGACTGTACTTTCTATCGATGTCTCTGTGTCTGTCTGCTGGAAGACAGTGGTCTGGTTGTTGAACTGCCATGTGATACTGGGAACAGGAGCTCCCACTGATCTACAGGAGATGTTTGCATTGCCTCCCTCAAGCATCACAACAGGGGAGTCACTGAGAGCAGTCGTATTAAGATCAACTGTGTGCGAGGTGCATAGAGTACTTAACTGTTACCTTGTGTTGTAATAACTGTAAAATTTAATTGTGTAAGTGTGTGATTTTGAATGGAGGCCTGGTTTTATATACACTATACAGGTGTCGGTCGGATTCCTATAGTTTACCTGTTATAGAGTACTTGTGACGTACATACACACAATAATGTTGTAATGAAATGATTTCGTACCTGTTAGCTTGACAGCAGTTCCATTAGTAGCTCCACTAGTAGTGCACTGGTAGACCCCATTATCAGAGGCACTGAAGTTGTCCACAGTGAGCACAGTCGTGGAGTCATCAGTGAGCAGTGATGCTGAGCGTTGCGGACGATTGTCTTCCCTGATACGAATGTGAGGTGGATCGTTGAACAGAGGGCCTCCATTGTGAGTCCATGTGAAGGTGATGGTGGTGTCATTCTCTACAGTACAGTAGATTTGGATCACTGATCCCTCCACCACACTGCCATTGGAGGAGACGAGGGCATCGGGTCCAGTGATGACTGTCTGAGCGTTGACAGTTAAGATAGTACGTAGAACTGCAAACCACAGAGAGTACATTGCTGTCAAATGAGTGTGTGCTCTTGATGCACTAAATTAGAATTATGAATGCATGCATATAGCTATACCTATTAGGCACCCCAAGCCTTGTAATAGACCAATCTTATACATGTTCACTTTGCAAATCAAATGTAGCAGATCACTATGACTGTAGATTGATCTATAGCTAACTGATATATTGGCTCATATCTAGACAGGGGGTCAATGGAGGATGTGACTATATATATAGACTAGTCTATATCTAGGTCTACATTCACAATTAATTACTCTTGAGTCTAGCTGAAATCTATAGCTAGATCTAGACTATATGGAACTCATGTAAAATTTTGTTGTTGTTGATATGCAGGTGAGGTCAAACAAATCACCTTAGTTCCCTCCCTGACCTGATAGACTGCCTGCAAGTGACTAGAAGGCTGCCTGTCTATTAAGAGCTATACACATAGAGCTGTCTATAGTTATAGAGGAGTTGGTAACATGCAGGTAAACTGTCCCTTTATACTATAGAAAACATGTTGCCATATTAATAATGTGCATCATCCATAATTTCTCTAAAAATAATTGTAAACTAAAAGATAAAGGATAAAGACATGACAATATGCAGCTTAAAACGAAATTGGTGTAGAGTTACAGTTAATAATAATATTGTATGGCAGTGCATTGCACTAGCTGATTATAGATCTAGCTAGATATAAGCAGCACAATCAGTAATCTCAAAGTCCTTACTAACTGCAGTCTCTGTAGTAACACACTCGTACTCAGGAACAGGGGGAGGAGGACTGGGGGAACTGGGCAGATAATCATCATTATCGTACACATGTGAATCTGGGTCCTGAAAGCTGTCAATAGTTTCATACTCTCCATCATTTGTGTCTTGGTTGGTCTGCACTGTACTCATCTCAACTCCGGCTCTGTAAAATTAACAAGCAGTTAATTAAATTATAATGAATCACAATGCACTTAACTTGTTCTTAACGAAATGAATACTTTCAGTCTGCCTTGTATGACAATGCCAAATACACACCAAGACAATGATAATAAAAACAATGAGCAATATCACTGCACTGATTACTCCTCCAACAGCTGCTGTTGGAAATTCACTTGCTTGGCTATTACATTCTGGATCTTTAAAAGATGACACTAAAACTTGACAACTACTATCAATAGGAATTAATGTAACTTCGAAAGTTACAAGAGGCTGTTCCATTAGCCAATCCTCAATGTAGTTCACAATCTGACTGGGTGAGGTTGACACAGTGCCACTGACTTCAGCTCGGTACGTCACAGCATCTTCAGACTCAGTAAAGCAGCGAAATTTGGAATTTGACACAAAAAATCCACATTGACATTGTTGTTCGATATTCGTTGAGATTGCTTCACCTAAAGTACTCAACTTTTGATGACCATCCTCTGCCTGTTAAATAAAACAGAAGCGATAAAACACTTGATTGATGAGTCACAATAACAAAAACTTACAACCCATTGTTGGCATCTGTTTACACCAATTAGACGAAGCTGAATCAGTAATATTTGTGCAGGTGCTGTAATACAACATTGAGGAGTTACAATAACATTGTGACAGGCAATTAGGATTTCAAGAATGATAACGGGTTTTAATTAACATGTAACTGTTTCATCTACATACTACCGTATAGCCGGAAATATTGGCGGTCATTATATTTGGCGGAAGAGCCATAAATTAGGCATTGGTGAAATTTAATTTGGCGCTTGTCAGTAACTGTACACATCGGAAAGCACGCGTTATGACCAGTAATTAATGTTGGCGGATTTAATATTGACGATCTCGAATC
>VSKX01096298.1_pt1 | contig 16979 bp, 17 predicted proteins | sample 4799481 | NCBI WGS metagenome assembly VSKX01 (sample SAMN12179537, study PRJNA552185) | sponge metagenome | biome: deep-sea hydrothermal plumes; feature: spots directly above weak diffusing fluid; material: sea water; isolation source: sponge from the Swan site of a hydrothermal vent ...
ACACACAGTAGGACACCACCCACCACCAACCCCTGCACACACAGTAGGACACCACGCACCACCAACCCCTGCACACACAGTAGGACACCACCCACCACCAACCCCTGCACACACAGTAGGACACCACCCACCACCAACCCCTGCACACACAGTAGGACACCACCCACCCCTGCACACCACTAAGATACTCACTGCCTTCTGCTGTGCATTCTGCCAGATGGCCTCTCTTTTCTCCTCGGATACATCTGCTAACATGGCCTCCTCAAATGCACGCTGCTTCTCCGCATGCTCTTCCTACAGTCAACAGAAAAACCTTACAACTAATATTTTGTTGAGAACCCCAAAAAAGAAAAATATCACCAACAATACTAATATTAATATCGCATGTTTTACAGAGTGAGTCTGTCACATTGTATACGTACCGACGTCTGACTGTCTCGTGTGCCAGCTCCTCGGCTGAGGCTTTGATGTGGCGTGAGTGACTCCTGTGAGTGAATGAGTGTGGGAAGATGAAAGGTGTGCGTGGTAGGAGCATGGTCGGCTTACCAGGATACTAGGTTTGACATTCTTGAAGAGTAGCTGTACACAATCATCATGATGGTTATCTTGGGCCAGGTCAAGTGGTCTCATGCCTTCATAATCCACTGTCTCCATGTCCACACCTTGGTTCAACAGGAGACGCAATGCCGACACCTAGTCACATGATAGTCACGTGACTAGTACACATACGCATACAGCACTAGTACGCACCTGTCCCTGTTCGGCTGCATCATGAGCAGGAGTCCCTCCCAGATTGTCCCGGTCGTAGAACGAGCCTCCGTGGTTTATAATCCAGTCTAGACACTCCACCTACACACACACACGCAGCTGTCACTTACTGAACACACACAAACTAAGATTCACTAGAGCAGCTGCTGAATGCTGGCAGCAGTTTAAGTACACACGAAAGAACAGTATGTATGTAGCTATAGTATACACACACATATGCATACGTACGTATACACACAACGTACGTGACCACTGGCAGCTGCAAAGTGAGCAGGGGTGGCCCCATCCTGAGCCTTGTGCCTCACTGGTATGCAGGCATTATCTACTAGGTACTCGAGACAGACTTTCTGACCGGCCTGAGCAGCTGCATGTATTGCTGCCATCCCATCAGCTGCCGTGAGGTAGAGGTCTGCCCCTCCCTCTTCCGCCAACCAGCGAAGGGCTTCCAAACTGTACATAAGAAAGGGGGGATTGAATTAGACAGAGATCCATTCATAGGGATCGATTCACAGGATCGATTCACAGGGGCAAATCCAGGATGAGGGGGGGGGGGGGAAACTGTAATATAATTATTATTTCGCATGTCCGTTCAAAATTAGCAGACGTTACCCAAAACATTTGGCCACTTGGTAGCTTTTTCAGTGTTTGTTCGAGTTTTCTTTTGGTTTTTTTCGTTTACTTTCCTATTGTCTACAGGCCAAGTATCAAAAGAAGAGTGGGTGGGGGGGGCAGAAGCCCACAATGTTCCCTTTCCTGGATCCGCCATTGCCATTGGAGAAATGCAGTGCGTACAGTAACCGCCCGTATGCGTATGGAGGAGCTTAGACAGTACGTGAGACAAGTTTGCAGAAGAATGTACAGAGTATATTGACTGACAACACCCATAGACTAGGTTACAGGAATAAAACGATTCAATCGGCAATTTTATTAGACAAGAATGTGACACAAAAAACAATAATTATTGCGTGATTAGATATAATTTGAGTTGTGTCTATGTGACAAACTGTCCACGATATACAACCTTTGATCGCTTGAACTTCCCCGGCTCGACCCATCCCCCAACAAGGAGGATATCATCTCCAATGGCAACAGAGGTGGCGTGACAAACAGAGTGTGGTAGTTCTCCAATGTACTCCCAGGAGGTCTGCGAGGGAGAGAAAGCGTGAATAGAGCTGTGAACTGGAGTGTTGTAGGGTTGACTGCATCCGCCCATGGAGAGAAGGTGGCCGTGTAGAGCTCCGGCAGTGGCTTGGCGATGAGGGGCATCAGGGAGACTCTGCCAGATATAGGGGGTGAGGCCTTGTGACGAGAGAAGTGTCTCTACAGCAACAGAATGAGTGGAGCAGGAAACACTGCAAGCCGTGTCCGATGTATAGCCACCCAGAAGGAAGAAAGAATCATGCAGCTTGGTGGCGCTGGGATAGCAGAGAGAGGCCGAGCGAGGGAGGCAGCCCACTACAGTCCAGGCAAACTGATCTGCTTGCAGGATCTCAATACTGGTGGCAACGTCTCCAGCCTGAGAGAGTCCCCCAGACACAACTAGCGCTCCTTCTGGGGAGAAACAGGTGGCCGAGTAGCGAGGTGTAAGGAGGGGTGGGAGAGAGAGCTTCCAGCGCTGAGTAAGATGATTGAAAACAAGCACAAGGTCCGAGACGCACAGGCCATTGCGCCCACCCACTAGCACCAGCTCTCCATCTAGCTGACCTAGACCAAACAGTATGACGTTAGCCGGGGGGAGGCACCTCCAATTATCAGAGCAGGAGTCGTACTCGTACACAATGTGAGCAGTGTGGTCACACTCTGTGTTGCCTCCACCCACATACACTCGTCCGTTGAGGAAGGTCGCACTGGCTTGGAACATACCTACTGGCAAGTCAGCACATCGCCACCACTCTATACAACCATTCTGCAACTGCACGTGCAAAAAGGAAATATCAATTCACAGTCCACGTACGTACAATTATTAATAGCTGTTACGTAATCATGTACGAATAGTGGTTATTACCCAAGATGTAGGAAGTAGGATTGGTTGACACAACAGACTGAACACAAGAGGCTTAAGCTTGGTTCATAATACACATAATGTGCTGCTCTGTGGGGGGTGTTGCATGCGATTCACGTTGGAATAGACTTGAGTTCTATTTAACGCGGCACGTTGCGGCATGCCGTGTCAGCGATTTACGTGTATTGTAAACCAGGCTTTCTACTGTAAGGGTTATTAAAAAGTGTTTGTACTCCCACACATGTGGTATGCATACACCAGACTTTTCTGTATATAATTACGTATATATATTCAATGCACATACCTGTGAGATGCTGGTCTCTTGATTCAACACAGTCTGTAATGGAGCATCCACAGAGCAACTCGGAGTCAGCTCTGGTCGCGAGTCAGGATCAATTGAACTAAGCGCCGAATCAGTTGACATAAAACTCAAATGGTGTTTCAGTTGGCATACTAGACGTTCACTGGACAGGGTGTTTACCAACTGCTCCATACTTGTCAGCAGTGTGGGGGCATCCATAGAGGAGTCAGCCTGGAGGCAGTGTGACGCCAAACTAGAGGCTCCCTCCCTCAGAGAGGCAGGATGGGTGTCTTGCAACGAGTCCAGTACAGTACGCATGAGAGTACCAAATGAGCGAATGTCACTCAACATTGTAGGCTGAGTGTAATCAGATTGCACTGCAGATAGAATGTGCATAGTGCCAACTTCAGCCAACTTGGCAGTAGTATTGTCTTTAGTGAGATGGATGTTGGCAGCTGAGATGTCGCCGTGCACTAGGCCCTGATAGTGAAGACAGTTGAGTGCTAAGACAACTTGATGCAGTATCTCTATAGTCTGTCTGAGGGGAAGGGGGTGATCCAGACATTGGCTGAGTCGTGACGGGAGGAGCTCGTGGATCAAGAGAGGGGGGTCAGGAGGGGACGAACGTAGCCCCAGGAACTGTAATATAAGCGGATGCCTCACTCTAGCAAGAGTACTTAGTTGCTGCTCCACTGCATGTGTTAACTTGTCAGACTCCAAGCCACCAAGTGCTGTGTATCTAGTGCCCAGACAGTTCAGGCCGAGGTACTTGACCTCCACACTGGTAGAGAGAGGTCTGCTATACAGTACTGTCTCTGTCTCACTCACACTAGCTAGCTCTAACCACTCAGTCATTGCACAGCTTGTAAGAATAATGAGCAGAGTTTCCTGCTCAGCCCATTACATATAGCAAATTCTGAGCTGACACCACCCACTACAACAATTGACATGTCATATGCATTATTATTGGAAAATGGATGTTATTTGTTCTATGTAAGAACACTGCCAAGTAAATTGACTGTTTATGTACTAGTAGAGCTGTTTATGTAGCTACTAGTAGGGCTGTAGACAAATTAATTTAATTCACTAGAATGAGGCATGTGTAAGGAATCATTATAAATACCTTCTTAGTAACAGGAGCAATCGTGGACAAATAACAATGTTCGTTTTGAAATTGGACAATGTTATAGGCTCTCAGAGTTAGCTGCTAAACTGCCCATTTTCAGGAAAAAACTTTTGACCTGTCGACCAGTCACAAAACTCAAATCAACACGTAGTTTGAATAACAACTACGGATGCACATTTTGGTTTTGATATTGGACAATCCTAACACAAGTTATAGGCTCTCAAAGTTAGCTACTAAACTGCACATTTTCAGGAAAAAACGCAAGGCTTCCTTTTTGTCAAAATTAAAGGATTTCGACCAGTCACAAAACTCAAATTTAAACACATAGTTTGATACACCTTTACAAGAGCTACGGAATGCACATCATGGTTTTGAAATAGGACAATCCAGTTAGCTGCTAAACTGCAAGGCCTTGCTTTTTGTCAAAATTAAAGGATTCCGACTAGTTACACAAAACTCAAATCAGAACACATAGTTTGAATATAAGAGCTACGGAATGCACAGTTTTTGATTTTGAAATTGGACAATCCTAACACAGTTATAATAGGCTCTCAAAGGGTCCGAACAGTGACCTTACCCACACAACATAGCCTACTCAACCAAGCTAGTACTGCTGATTCATCGGAGAAATGGTGTGGGTTAAGATTGGCTTGTGCATACGCCAGAAATAATGGTATGAAGCCTTAGAAACTTGGATGCTAAAGAAATAGGAGGTGTTGGCAGTAGTTTGTGTGAGTCATACCTACTATTGCAATAGCTAACAAGACTTTATTGCATTGAAAAATTGTGTAATGCCATTCTGGCAAATCCGGACAGGGAGCTAGTGGTTCCGCCTCTTCCGTAGTCAACCACGGGTCGAGAAATTAAAGGAGCCAAAACCCGTGGCCTGGCAATGATCGGATTAGGTTCTCCCTTGATGACTGGTGCACTAAATAATAATATACCTGAGAGCAGAAGGTACACACTCTCACGTGTAACCTGTCTAATGTTAGTTTGTTTACCACACAACTACCAATATAATAGTGAGCAATTGTAGATCCTCTATGTATGATAATAGGAGAGCATTCCATGAGAATCGATCGAAGGGGTGTATGGTGGACAGTCATCACCCCGTCCTCCCCCTCCCCCAATACGTTTCGTATACCATATATCTCAAACACACACACAGTGACACCCTGTCTCACCATCCTTCCTGAGCAGCAAAGTAGAGAGGAGTGGCTCCATGCACAGTCTGCTGGTTGGCCACATAGGCAGGATGATCAGTGAGGTACTTCAGACAGTCCAGATGGTCTGCAGCCAAACAGTATTAATTTGATTATAGACTCTAAACACCAGGAGTTCTTATATACATGTACCACGTGGGTCTGCACGGTGCAGGCTTCTACCAGCCCCTCCCCTCTTTTGCAAACTTACTCTTAGCTGCACAGAGATGCACTGGTGTTACGTTGTTTGCTCCTTTCTCGCCAGGTGCACAGTCTGAGTTCTCCAAGAGCCACTTAACCACGTCCAGTCGTCCAAACCTGCACGCCATGTGTAGCACAGTAGCACCCTCCGAGGTTGTGTCATGCACAGAGCACTTAGTGCTTTTGAGCAGGTATTGCAGGCAATCCGTGTGGCCCATTGCTGCTGCATCGTGTGCAGCCGTAGCTCCATTCCTTGATACAGCATTAGGAGAGACTCCGCTTCTAGTGACAAGCCATTCGAGACAGTCCAGCTTCCCAAACCTTGCAGCAAAATGGATGGGCGTGGCACCATAGTCATCTCGCTCATTGAAGGCTCCTAGGTCTCTGTAAGCAGTAGTGAGACACTCTGCATGCCCCATCTTGGCTGCATTGATAGCAGGCTTTGCAGAGTGCTTGCACTCGCTGCAAATATCTAACTTCTTTTTCTTTGCTCCAGGCATTGTGGTCTACTGTATTCTGTATCTATATCTAAGGTCTAGATAATTAGCTAGCTAAACAGCATAGGTGGGTGGGGCTGCTTGATGCAATTCATGAGCATGCAATTCATGAGCACCAAAAAACACATCATGCATGTACACAATCAACATCAACATCAATCACAGGCGCAAGAATTTACACAAAATAATGATGGAAGGGTGATGAAATGTGTGGTATGAAGATGAGCAGCAACTGACTGTTTAGAGGAGACTAAATAGAGGGCTCCTTTATTTATTTCTTGATAGATCTGAATCCTTCCTCTCCCCTACAACGACAATACATTACTATAACACACAATCTATAACATACAATCTATAATCTTTCAAGGTATTAACGAGGCCACCATAGATAGTAAAATCTAGGGTGAAATTGTTTGAGTTGAGCCTAGGCATGTGCAGTAGACAAGAAGTGATTCAAAATGCAGCTAACTTTTGACTGGTAGGTAATCGCCTCATTTTGAGGTAATAGTTAGAAGAGCTGTTTACTACAAGACTATTGTTCTCAAGAAATGGAAAAAAGGGGGCTCAATTTAACTTTAGTTACCTACATCCTACACTTACCACACCCATACCGCTAGTCTGGCTCCCACTTGGTTAGGTATTCTAAAAAAGTACTTTACTTTGCCTTGAAGAGCTTTTCTCCTCGAGCGATCAGACACGTTCCGTCTGTTGAATTCCACAAGACGTCGATACACTCGTGGGAAACCATACGTCTGTATAGAGGAACGTAGCGTGAAATAAAATTATGCGTTCAAGCGACTGCACTTACCCTCCCCAATGCATACACGGTGACCTTCTTAGCAACAGCTATTAGTGCCACCTTCCAGGCCAAAGTAAACAGCATACTGGATCAGGAATAGTCTGCTAGCTAGTCGTCCTCACAATCGGTGGATGAAATCAATGGAGCTAAGCATTCAGCAGCTGCTGAACTGATACATAAAGCATAAGAGAGACGCCTGAGCTTACTGAATGCTGAATTGAAGTGAGAGACTTGACTGCATGCTGACAAGTACAATGAGTGAACTTTGATCTTTGTCATTACGTCATGTCTTCATGTGACTTTTGTAAAGATCGTCTCATCGACAAGCTACATTCAGGTAGACTGTACTAGACTGTACTGCACTGGTAATGGCTCTTTGTAGGAAGGTGAGCAGTGCTTGTTTGTATATACAGGCTTCACATACCCTCCCCAGGTATCTCCTCTATTCAGCAGGGCTTACCACACCACAGTCACTGCATTCAAGGCTGGCCACTACAAAATCACTCACAAAGGCGACTTCCCTCTGACCTATGAGCAGGCACACCCCCCACACCGTGTTGGAGTGACAAAGGGCTGGACCTCTTGGAATGCTAGTACATTGACTTCCTCTTTTACACTGCACACTCACACTACATTCTCCACATGCAGCCACACTCCACAACCCGGCCAGAGCGCCAATGTCGGTGGCAGTGGAAGACAAGTTTATACGTAAATTCATTACCGGGACGTGGTACAAGATGTGGCTCTCTGAGGTGGTCATCAAAAGAGTCCACAATAATGTGTTGGTGTGCGGACTGGTCTGCCCACTGCCCTCCATCAAAACCCTATACTTTCTCATAGGCTACACAGAAACACTCCTCTCTAACTTACTCAAGTGCAACGTTAGATTAGAAATACAGTGTGTACGGAGCAAGAAAGAACTTGTGTACAAACTAGTGTAATGTATAGGGTATGTATAATCATGTGTTGACAACGTACGTACAGGAATAAACTGATCAATGACAGACAATACAAACAGAAATACACAAATGAGATGTAACTAACTAAAATGTTAATGCAATGACTACTCCACTGGCACAGCCACTGGTGATGTACATGTGCCTTCTACACAACTTCACCACCTAAAGGTGGAGTACAGTATAATTGCAGAGCGAACGAAGGCAACTATAAATGTCCTCACCTGCTGGGTGAACGGAATGTCTGTGGGACGACTGGAAACATTACTGGCAATTCTTTGCACTCTCCGCTGAGCCAACACACCAAGTCTGGCCCAGTTTACACTGATAATGCCAAGGGCTGATGCTCCCTACAGCAAACACAATGTCTATAAATACACCAACAACGTGGTTGCTACCTGAAGAGCTATGAAGGAGCATCCTAACAGAAACGCTGCAGTTTTACTCACTCTACGAAACAAGTAGCCAGACAACCTGGGAAAAATCAGGTAAAATATAATGGCTTAATTCATGCTAATTCATAATAATTATAATTTTTATTACTGTTAATTAAACAAAAACTAATAAGGCCTTACAAGGTGTGGATATCATCAGAGGAGGTCGGACACCAGTCGACCTTTGCCGAAAGAAGGGGCGTGGTCTCTAGACTAATCTAGAGCGTGGGTAGCATGAAGGATTAGAAAAGGTCGTAATGGTCATAATTAGAAGAAAGGTCAAGTGGTGTCCGACCTCCTCTGGGATATCATAAAGTTGACTCACTCACCATCCTACTCCAAACCCGATGCCAAACTGCTGGACTGGTGAGGAGTGTACGGCAATAGCTAGTGCTTTGTTCCAAGTGCTGCTCATCTGTGCTCTGTCGATTCTTAACGAAGAGATGACCTCCTCAGCCTCTACACACATACACACAGTACAGTAGTTAGATTGTGTGAGTGTGAATGTTTTATATATACCCTCAACCACTTCTTCATCCACTCTTCTAAGAATACTGGTCTGAAATGGTTCACTCATGTTTCTTGAGCTCTGTTGTTTGGAAAGTTAAGTGGGTGTGTTGGGTGATCATTAAATAGAAATATCACAACCCACGTGGCAAAAAAAATGGCCTTGTTTTCTAGAGGAACGCTCTCTCTATTTCACCGACTACGGGTCTCTGCACCAGTCAGATTCTCTTCATGGACTCCATGGAAGAAGGACTCAGAGTCGTCTAAACAGAATCCTAGTGTGATGCCAGAAGAGAAAGTTACCGATAAAACCATTACCAATGAGCCTGATCCACGTACTGGACAGCCCAGAGCATGGTCTAACTGGGACTACTCCACCGAACTATCAGCACTCGCTAGACGTATTGGTTACAGCATCGAGACACTCCCATCGTTACAGACTGCCCTTACTGACCGTCCGCTATTCAGCAAAGTGGGATTCCACGAGAAACCTCCGGAGCACTCACGACTGGCTGTACTAGGCCGAGCAACTCTCAAGTTTTACGTCCACGAATCACTCTTTTACACATTTCCTAAGCTAGAAGGGAGTATGCTGGTAGATTTGGGCAATTATCTCACAAATGACACGGCACTTTGTAAGCTGGCCGACTATCTTGGAGTAGTGGACCTCATAAAGACAGAAAGAGTGCTTAATAGTGGCTCAAATGCTAAGTTCATTTCCTCTATCCTAAGCAGCGTAGTTGGAGCTGTGTATGAAAATCAAGGGCCTGGATCTGCTCGATCGTTTGTGCACAATTTCATAGTCTCCCAACTGGGTGGCAAAAACATTCAGGAAGTGATTAAACTGGAGCACCCTCGATTTATGTTGCAAAGCATTCTGAAGGAGCAGGGCCTGCCCCGGGCAGAGTCTCGTTTAGTCAAGGAGAGCGGACGATCTACTCACTTCCCTACCTTCCAAGTGGCTGTGTTCACTGGAGAGCGTTTGTTAGGAGAAGGTCATGGCAGCTCTATCAAGCGAGCTGAGAGAGAAGCACTGCTCACAGCACTGATGTCTCAGTTCAACACTCAACTAGCTAATGTTCCCCTGCCCTCTGACAGTGACCCTGGCTTCACACCAGAGAAAGAGCTGAACTTAAACAGACAGACCAGTAAGACCAGTCAATTATAATCAATTTTGCCAATATTAAATAATTATATTTAATTTACACCTCAGATCTAATATAATTTTATAGCTGCTATAAATAAAATGTCCCTAGATCGATTGTAGTCAACAATAATTTATTTTTGGCTATCGTGACTTGATCTTTCTCTTGTACAATGCTCTCAGAGGTAAAAGTGATCCCACTCCTAACAGGACAGTCTGCAGTGTCCACAGTACAGTGTCTCGAGTGTTAAACTTCATACGTCGACACATCCAAAATGCCACACATCCCTCGATAATGTGTATAATGGTAGCAGCACCAAACCTATTATGCAGCACAGATGAGGAGTCACAATCCAACAGAATGTACTTACGTTATCCCAATAAGTGTAGATTGGTCATAGGCTATGTAGTGAAGGAAGGTCCCCACTGGGCCCAGACTAGAGTAAGGGAGGACCTCAGGACAGCAGGCTAAAACCTACAAACACAGTTCGATCACCTGATATGCAACACAATCACAGGGTCCTTACCCCAGTGAGTGCTATACCAGGTACTGCCATCCAGGCGTACAGAGGAGAGAACCTGAAGTTACTGGTGCTACTACTTCTTCTCGCCATTTTTATTTTCCAAGGATTACACAGATAGCCTAAAAAATCACGCCCAATCAATAATCTTTATGTGGGGAAATCCCCTACTAATTATTATAAACTGTCACTGATGAATGAGTATTGTTTGGTTTATGATTTGATGATGGCGCAAGAGTCTTTGTTTGAACCACTTCCAGGAGAGCACGGAAATGGATCTGTGCCACACTAGCCAGATCATTAGTAACTGTGTGTGTGTGTGCACGTAGAACACAACGAGAGTACAGAGCAATCAGTATAGCTTACCTCTCCTGTCGTATGAGTGTGGGCCAGTAGAGAGTATCAGCTGCAACAAACTAACCATAGCAGCTGATGCAAGCACTCTCTCAGACGCTGGAAGGGAGGCAAAGTAATCCAGGTCGACTGCAAATGGGTTAGGGGGGCAGGGAGCAGTGCATATCTTCACCAGCTCAGCCACAACATCCCATACTTGTATATCTACAGCGAAATGAGTCATAAACCAAAGGGAGAAAAGAGTATACACTTACCTGCGTGCTGCCATCTTGAAGTGGATTTGAGCGCCAAAGGAAAATCTTTCTCAGGACAGTCCTCACTGCTCAGTCTTACAATGCGGTCATGATTAGTGCGTACCTAGAGGTAGTAGAATAAGCCATTACTACACATAAACTCAGTGAAATATTAATCTAGTACTTACCCAGACATACGGACAGCCATAGCGCGCATAGCCAGCCAACAAGAAGATGGTTGTATTCTCCTCTCCATCATCTGATCCACTGGGACTGGCCGGAGGGAGTCCCACATTGATAAACCCGTAGCCACTGAGGCGACGCTGACGCTTCTGACTGATGAACACTGAGTGTCTGCAATAATAGTAGCAACTGAGTAAACGCAAAAAAACGCAAAAAAAAAAAGAAGAACACAACACACAGTCACAGACAGGAGCATCAGGCTTAGAAGCTTAATACGTATTCTTAACTACAAGTTAGTTTTGTGTATAGTGAATTATCTTAGGCTAAGTTGAAGCACTGTAAAGTTTGCAGTGTGAAACAAGTATACTGTTGGTACAAATAGAGCTAGTGCTCACGGGTCTTTGCTTGAAAATGACGCTGCTGGTGAGTTTGCGGCTGAGAGGATGATGGGGAGGGAGGGTTCATTGACCACACTCACTACCAGTTCCTCACGACCACGGAGATTGGTGGCAAAGTACTGGAATCCCTGCAATATATTACAGCCACAACACCTCACATTTATAAGAGAGTACACAAATCAAGGAAATTGTAGTACTTTATAGAGTGTACCTTGACACAACCCAGCTTTAAGAGGTGGTTTAGAAAGACGTTTAGTTTCTTCTTGTCCGAGGACATGTTTCCAGATAGCGCACACTACAGTCGTTCCCAGGCCGCTTCTTCTCTAAGTCTAAGAGAACAGAGAACAGATAACCGTTATATCAGAGAAACATCGGCCTGGGGACAAGGCTAGCTACAGTCAGTTGCTAGGATATCAAAGGTCAAACATTCAAATTAAAGCACACTTATTCAAGTTTTCTTCATGTTCATCAACCCTAGCTTCTGAGTAAATGACCACTTCTAGTGCTGATCTGCTCTCTATGATCCAAACTAGTGCTGAGAATGGGTGAGTCACAACATCTTAATTAAGAGAGAACACTTTACACATCACACACACACACAGCACTCTCCTACCGTCCTGTGCCCCGGAAATAAAGGCGGTAAGTGGGCTAAAAAAAGTTTGGATATTATCTCATTTCCTCCGTACATAGTTGATGACTCAGATAAGCACTTTGATAAGCCAGCGTCAGAGGGAGTGGGAAGGCTGTAAGAGAGGACTCACTACTCAGTTGCAACAGAGGGACAGAGACATTGCTGCATCGAGGCTGCAGATCAGAGAGCGGAATACTCAGGCAAGTATATACAGGGAAGACGTGTAAAATCTTGGATGGCCTTAGTTTAAGTTTCACAGTTAGTATAATCATAGTACTTTAAAGATATTAATGGAGAGTACAAGCAATGACACATACCGTATTTCCTTGATTAGAACGCGCGCGTTCTATTAATTTCAGCTCCCTGAGTTGCGTGTTGTATTCAAGGGCGCGTTCTATTCGGGGTGCGCGTTCTAATCAAGGAAATACGGTATCTTTCTGCCTTTGTGAGGGCATCACATTGAAACTCTGTAAAACTATACTCTCTACATAGCTGCACTGTTTGCAGTGTTGTTCTCAATTTAAAGTAGAACAAAAGCTAAATTGCTGTTTTCAAATTCAACTAGAGGGGGGGGCAGTGTAAAGTGTTTGGACCAGTGGATGATTTTTTGCTGAAAATGGGCCGTTCTAAACTAAATACAGAGTACTAAATACAGAGTTGTTTTTTTATGGGATTCTAAATTGGACCAACAATTCAAAATAGAACAGGGGGGAGGGGGCAGTTAAGGATCTTCGGGTGCCTAAAAGTTGAGTATCAGTTGTTCACTTTTGAAACTTCTTTCGATCACAAAAGTTTCTACCTCGTGAAATTTTCTGTTTTGAGAAAGCGTGAACCCGGGAAATTAACGGTACACATAGAGTAGTTGTATGATTTTTCTGAATCCTAGAAATAGCATCAAGGGTGTACATAATTATATACCATCTGCTCATATCTGGAAGAAAACTGTGGGCTATAGCTATAAAATTGTCAAAATAGCTGAGCACCAGAACCCAAGTTATGGTGCTCCAATCACGTATTTTTCTTAGGTGGAGCACCTTCGTCAGGAGAGTTCTGCGCTGGAGCACGAGTACAAAACTCGCTACACACATTACGAGGCTGAGCTCGACTCTCTAAGGGGAGAAGTAGCACGACTCACCAAGGCCTATGCACACTTGAGAGCAAGGAGACGACCAAGAGAGGTACCACGGCCAGTTGATATGCCGGGGGCTGGCGAGGACCTGTTAGCTGGGAGACTGCTGGAGCTGACTACCGAGAACAACGAACTGAAAGAAAGTCTGGGCCTGCTGCAAGAAACATTGGATAGCAAGGAGGAGCTGGTCAGGTAAAACAGATACATCATTGATTGTGTATAATGTGTACAAAAGTGTCCTCATAGGACGTTGCAAGAGGAGGTGGCTTTTTCCCAGAGCACAGCCAGTGCTGCCAGCTGTCAGAGTGGTCAGGAGAGACTGAGGACTCAACTGGCACTAGATAAAGCTCTCAGAAATGAGTTGGGACGACTTAAAGAATCGAATGGAACTGTGTCATTATTTTTAGACCGTGTAAAGTCCCTACAGCAAGAAGTCGGGAGTAATGAGGGAGAGGGAGTGGAGCAGGCAATCACTGAGAACTTGGAGAGTGCACTGCAACAAATACTAGACAAACATTTTGAACATTTGGACAGTTCTTTACACCATTTGTAACACATTAAACTTTTCCCAATACACTTTGACGACTTGTTTTTGTTTTTAATCACACATGAAACTTTTTAACTATTACATGTGACGACTGCACACTATAATTATAATTATGATACTACATTATGACTGATGAGGAATCTAGCTCTTTTAAAGTTTGTAACAGTTTCTCTTTCTTAAGTTTTAGCTCTTGGAGAGTTTTTGTATTAGCCTCGAGTTCTCTTTCCATGGTTTGCATGAGAGGAGTGGCTACCACTTGTAGAGTATGTGTCAGGGATTGACTATACACTGTAAGTATAGGGAAGATGTGACCACAGAACAGTGTATGGTGCATTGTCATACCTCCACTGTTGTGTACGAGAGCAAGCAGATCCTTCTGACTACTACGGAGATCATCATCAATAAGATAAAAGCACACACCACATATTAAATTACGACTCACTCTTGACTTTTGCTGTAAGCTTCTTTCTCTTCCTCAAAGAGTATCTGTGGCAGTTGTGTGAGTGCTGAGAGGCACACGGCACCCACTGTGGCACAGGGGGTGGGTAGCACGTGCAGGGGCAGCTGGAAGTGCTCGTATCTATAACACAACAGCAGGAGACTTTATAGAACATTGAACGGGGAGACGCTGTTAACAGCAACCCTTTACCTTGGCTCAGAGTTGGTGGTGATAGACTGGAAGCAGATTACCTGCACTCTTTGTTTCTGTAAACAAGAGCTAGACAAAATGCACTTAGAGGTGAGGACACACTTACTTTATCAGCCTCGTTGAAACACGAGAAAATGAGACCAACAAAATTGGGGTCCATCATCTGGTAGTCTGCTTGTGTGCGCACATCTGGGCAGGAGTACAGTATATGGAGTGAAGGGTAGGAGTACTCACTCACCAACATGGGAAGGCCACACTGTGATATGGGGGTGACTGTGATACCAGCCCACTACTCTGACTGGCCGCTGTAGCTTAGACTGGAGTGCCTACAGTGACAATATTCGCATGTATTGGCACAGGCATAACTTTAAAACACAGCACCAAATGAGTATGAGCTGACCTCTGCTTCAATAGCGGCTGCTGATAGCTGCTCAGGAGATATCTCCACACGATCAGCCTGCTTGTCAGAGCGTCGCATGGCATACGCTGAGTATATACGCACCAATTTGCTCTCTAGAATCTGTGTCAACAAACACACAACCATTCAGTATCAAATATTGTTCAGAGGAACTTATAAAGTATACATGCCTCTCCCATTAGCAGCCCCATGACTTCCTCCTTCTCAGTCGAGAGAGCATGGCTCATGCACACTAGATAGGCGTCCGAGGAAAGCTCCACACAGTGAACCATCTAGCTCTTGTCTTGCATTTGCTAGTCTAGTCATAGATATATACGTGTGATGTGATCTGAGTCTAGTCTCGGTCTAGTCTCGAGTCTAACTTGCCTTGCCAAAAAAGGGGTTTGGTTAAAGACTCTGTGACCTCCACTATATTAATTTAGGCATGATTTTTTTGACGCCGTGTAAACAAAGCGGTTGAAGGCACTTTCTAAGCAGAAATCCATGGCTGATGATGGAAACGAAGACATCTATATTGATCAGCTGCCTGATTACCTCAAGTGCCCAGTGTGCCTGTGCCGTCTGACCAATCCTTTTCAAACACCATGTGGTCATCGGTTCTGTAAGGAATGCATCTCGCCCATCATTCACTCACGCAATCCTGTCTGTCCTGTTGATCGCACCCCAGTCAACCTTGATAACACCTTCCCCGACAATGCTGCCAGACTACAGATCAATGGCCTCAAGACGCGTTGCCTCAATCAGGGCTGTGATTGGACTGGAGAGTATTCTGACTATATCACTCACAAGTGTGCCTATGCACCAGTTCCCTGTGACTACTGCACTACTCTTGTCAGTAAAGCTGAGCTTGACGCACACAAAACTGTCTGTCCTAAGCGAAAGGTACTAGTAGGCACTACTGAATTGAATGTTCCTAGTAGTCCGTTGGGTTAAATTTGGTTTAGGTACACTTTCGTTGTATAATTTTTGTTCTGTGGCCTGAGTACCTAATCACAGAGCTTACTGTCGGCGGCTACATTTCGAATGTCTTGATTTTTGTGGGTAAAAGTTTCATTTTGGCTCTCTCCGTAACACAAAATAATAACGAAAATGGAAATTAGCTATAATTTATGGTACACCGTGTCACTATTATAATAACTGTAACTACATGTTTATCACAATCTGCATTTGTATCTTTTTCCTGATCGTATTAGGTCCTGTGCGAGTATTGTGGACTAGAAGTGGCTTTCTCTGATCTTTCTCAGCATGAGACCCAATGTCTTGATTACCCCGTTCCTTGTCGTTACGCCTGCTCCTCTCAACACATTCCTCGCAAAGCTATGGAGGACCATTATCGAGATTGTCCTGCTGTCCTTGTCCCTTGTACAATAGCTCCCTTTGGTTGTACCCAGCTGGTGAAGAGGGGTGAGCTAGCAGAGCACGTACTGACCTGTGGACCAAGGTATGCTCATAAAATGGCCACCACCTTACTGGAGCTACAAAAACAAGTGGCAAAATTGTCCCAGAGAGTGGAGACTCAAGGAAATAGTGTGCAGATACTAGAGAGCACTCTTTACCCATCCACTGGCCAGTTCACCTGGAGAATCGATGATATACGTACTAAAATCAAAGCAGCTGAAGTTAATGGAGGTGATGCCTCAGCCCTCTACAGTCCTGCCTTTTATTCATACGAGTCTGGCTATAAGATGTGTCTCTGTGTGTACCCAGCCGGGGACAACAGCGAAGGTTTCCTCTCTCTCTACTTTGTGCTCATGAAAGGCCAGTTTGATGAACTCCTTCAATGGCCATTCCAAAACAGAGTGCTTCTCTACCTAATTGACTGCAAGTGAGTAGTGAGTGCTTACGCAAAATATCAACATGTACAGTCTACTACGGTCTACCATATTATATGAACCCGGTAGGGTTCATAATATAGAATTGGCACGGATGTGTAGTGTACAGCAGTGTACAGCAGGAATCGCGGGGGTTTTCAAGCGATC
>VSKX01060390.1_pt1 | contig 16960 bp, 18 predicted proteins | sample 4799481 | NCBI WGS metagenome assembly VSKX01 (sample SAMN12179537, study PRJNA552185) | sponge metagenome | biome: deep-sea hydrothermal plumes; feature: spots directly above weak diffusing fluid; material: sea water; isolation source: sponge from the Swan site of a hydrothermal vent ...
AAGAGTGTATTACCAAGAGTAGGCAACTACCGCTGGAGATGAGATTAGGCATTGGGCATTTGCTACGTCACAGCAATGTGTACTTGAGTAAACTAGGAAAACCACTAATTTTATTCATAAGCCACTAATTTTATTCATAAGCCTTATGAATAAAATTAGTGGTTTTGACAAGGTAGCAAAACCATTAATTATATTCATAAGGCTTATGAATAAAATTAGTGGCTTATGAATAAAATTAGTGGTTTTCATAGTTTACACAAGTACACATTGCTGTGACGTAGCAAATGCCCAATGCCTAATCTCATCTCCAGCAGTAGTTGCCTACTCTTGGTAATACACTCTTGCTATAACATAATATACCTCTTTCAGCTTTAGTCCACTTAGCACAGTTGTACACACTAACTCCAGGTGTACAGCCAGACACAGATACTAGATTGGAATCACTGTCTGAAAACTGCGCAAGCATGATGACAAATACTTAATACACAAGTCAGAGTTTTCATTCAGCTTACCTTAATACAGGGTGTGTGTGTGATTGTCTTCCCAAACCAGCCCCTCTGACTGCTTCTTGATCTTCCTCCCTCCAGTTTACACAAAGCGAAAGGCTCTCTACACTCTCTCATGTCGTACAGTTGCACACCCTCACAAGACAACAAAGCCAGCTTAGTGCCAGGTGAGGAATCACAGCTGACAGCAAAACTAAAGGATGTGGCAACAACACTTTTTGGGTCACTTGCTTGTGCTGTAGGCTGCTCTCCTGGCTTGTTTCTGGAATCCCACACTTGAAGTTGCCCCTTTTCTCCACTGCATGTTACAAATATGTTCTCTGAATTAGGAATAAACGCTAGTCCATGGACTCTCTCGTCTTCTATAGTCTCTGCTGTGAAAACGGTTTTCCTTGTAGCCAGATCAATGGTCTGCACAGTGCGTAGGCTGGAGGAGGTAGCCGTGAGCAAGGTGTGGGGTGATGTGGGGGCGTCAACGAGAGTGTGGGCACGATCAGAGTGAGAGACAGAAGAGGGGAGAGTTAGTTCCAGCTTTCCAGCCACAATCAAACAATCTAATAGCAGTACAGTGTATAGTGTTGATTAACTGTATACACAATATACAGAGTATACCTTACGTAGTACTATAGCCTCGTTCCCAGGCCGATTCGTCTCCAAAATAACGCTAGGTCACGAGGAGGCAACCTAGCGTTATTTTGGAGACGAATCGGCCTGGGAACGAGTCTACCTTACGTACCTGAGTCTACTGGGTCAGCTTTCCACAGGGTGACAACAGGTTCCTTACCAGCAGACGCTAGCATACTGTGAAGAGTGGGGATCGATAGTGGTAGCATGAGAGCTAGATGCTATGATCTCACCCAGTAGTGGACAGGTATTTGAGTGAAGTGATGGCAGTTTGGCTCAGAGCACCATTGACGAGCGTGAAGTCTCGTTTAGCCCAGTGCGTCTAATAAAAAATTAATAAGGGAATATCATCACGCTCTATGTACATTATGAAAGGATCGATATACCTCATCTCTGGAGGGGAGCAGTTTCCCTGGTAATGCCAACTGTGTGACCTCTGTGGAGGTCTCATCGGAGCACCCAGCCACACAGATCGCTGAATGTGTGCATTCGTTTGTTTTGTAGGCCAGTGTGTCAGCATTGAAGCATTACCTGTTTCTTCTAAGGACCATTCAATACATTTTGTAGGTTGTGGTAGCTCAAACATGTACAAACTCTCATACCTAAAGGTGTGTGTGTGTGTACGTGTACAGACCACTAAATAACACATTAGTGATTATACAAAATCAATGGGTTATGAATTTGCTCACAGTCACCACGCCCCTTTAGCTAAAAGTGAGCTAGCTAGCTAGCTAGAGACTTGAACACTCTCACCTTCTCATAGAACGAATCAACCAGTCGTCATCTTGCCCGGTGCGGCCTGCGTTCATCTTCTACCTAGAACCTAAAAGTACAAGCACAGCACAGACAAGCAAGCCGGTCAGTTCTAATCTCAGCCCACCTTTTGTGTAAAAGTACAGAGTACACAGTACACGTACACAAACACATAGCCTATCTAGCCGGCCGGCCATTTATTTTGCTTGAGTGTACCATCCCTCCTTCCCCAGGTTGTGAGCACTACCATGCCACTGTTACGCAAAGCTACAAAGACTCCTCAAGAGCTGATAAAGTCGCTGAAAGATGCTCTTAGTGTTCTAGCGTCGGCTAACCCGGGTTCTAAGAAAGCAGACAAAGTAAAAATGCCTTCACATGAAGGTGTGCATGTGTGTAAGTCACATCCTCAATTGTAGGCTGCTGACGAGTGTGCCAAGGTGATAGTGGCCATGAAGACGATTCTGTACGGCACTGAGACACAAGAGCCACAAACTGAACTGGCTGCACAACTAGCGCAGGAGTTCTACAACTCTGACATGCTTCTACACCTCGTTACCAACCTCCAAAAGCTGGACTTTGAGGTAGGCTTGTGTCTGTATGAACATTCATCCCAACTCTTCATCCCCTGTTTACAGGCCAAGAAAGATGTTGCACAGATATTTAACAACATCCTCCGACGTCAGATTGGGACGCGCTCTCCGACTGTGGAGTATGTGTGTACCAAAAGCGAGATCCTTGCCATGCTTGTCAAAGGGTGAGTGAGTGCTTTTTATATGTTATATGGCTCTGGGAAAAGGGCCCAATTCACGCAGATATCACTATTGAGTTACAGTCAAAAATGCTAGCAAAAACAACATAAAAGTAGCTAGGTGACCGATGTTTGTGCTCTGGCTAGGATGACGCTATTGAGGTAGTGGAGGTTTCATTACATAGCTGAGGCAACGATCCCTCACGTCATGTACTTAGTTATAAAATTGATCATGTGCGCCAATTGGGCCCTTTTCCCGAGCCTGTGACATGTTACTAGCACTATACATAGTGTATGGATGTGTTTCTCGTGGTATCCGACTATCAGTCTTCCCTCCACTGTATGCAGGTATGAAAATCCGGAGATAGCACTCAATTGTGGCATGATGCTGAGGGAATGTATTCGTCACGAGCCACTGGCCAAGTATATCCTTGACACAGACCAGTTCTACTCTTTCTTTACTTTTGTAGAACTGTCTACATTTGACATTGCCTCTGATGCCTTCTCTACGTTCAAGGTATTGTGGTTAGTGTGTCTGTGTGGTATGTGCTAATGTGTGTGCTTATGTGTGGTGTGCCTGTGTGTGGTGTGCCTGTGTGTGGAGTGGTGTCATGGCTTGTTGCTCTCCCCGTGCAGGATCTACTCACACGACACAAGATCCTTTGTGCCAAGTTTCTCGAGGATAATTATGATAAAGTAACTAGCTAAACGATCATGATCACATGATCACACTGTGTCTGTACGCAGGTGTTTGGTCACTACCAGCGATTGCTCAACTCAGACAATTATGTGACAAGGAGGCAGTCGCTGAAGGTAGGTTGAAGTGGTGGTGTGTGCGTGTGTTAACTAAACACCTCTCTCTCAGTTGCTGGGAGAGCTGCTACTGGACAGACACAACTTTACTACAATGACTCGCTATATTTCTAACCCTGAGAATCTGAAGCTCATGATGATGATGCTCAGAGACCGGTCAAGAAATATCCAGTTTGAGGCATTCCACGTGTTTAAGGTGTTACACAAACACACACACATCATCCACGCACACACAGACATGCACACATGCACTGTCCACTTCCTCCACACATACACACTGTACACACTGTCCATTCCCTCCACATACACACAGGTATTTGTGGCAAATCCTAACAAGACAAAGCCCATTCAAGACATTCTGCTAAAAAACAAGGACAAATTGGTTGAGTTTCTTTCCAAGTTTCACGAAGATAGAACAGGTGGGTATAGTCCTCAAGCACTATCTAATCTAACATCATAATTATAACATTTCTTCTGCAGAAGATCAGCAATTCAACGATGAGAAATCGTATCTCGTAAAGCAGATTCGAGATATGGTTCCCACACCAGTGGAGGGTGCGGGCGTGTAACTGGCAGGCAGGCATAATTTAGTATCACTGACGATAACAATAGCAGCTGTGTTTTATCATGTTTTATATAATGATTTCGCTCACCTAATTTAATAATTTATAACTGTGTTTTTTTTGTACTTCATGATGATAATCTTTTGTCAAAGTGCAAGTTGAATAACAAAACTACGTACTTTCAGTTAATCAGTTGATGTTTGCTTGTACTCTGGCTTGAGCTCCCATGTGTTCTTGTGGGGAGACTTGGTATTGTACACACACACTTCCCTCAGAAGCTCCTTCAGATATGTCTGCACACACACACACATGCAGGAAACATGGCCAATGATATTCATACGCCCCCATAACTAATTTTGTGTGTGTCCAATTTCATTTGTTTGATACGCTGAGAGCATGATTGAAATGGCCCATTTCTAGCTGACATATATTATATCACATGCCCATGCTAGGCCATTTTTTGTTGTTGATCACTGACTTTAAACATAGCTACCATCTGAAAGAGCTTGCCTTAAACTTTCAGAAAACAAAAGTTAAATACCCAAACTAAAAGTATGGTAACCTTTTTCTTCAGCGTAGCGTATAGTATAATTACCGTATAGCTAGAATGTTTCGAGGACTATAACTTTCGCACTTTTCACGACTAAAACTCCGTCCACAAAAAGTTTCAATCCATGAAAATCATAATGCGTATAAGACATCATTACAATAAGTCACTTCCACGCGAAAGTAAAATCGTTTAGATAGCCAATCCACAAAAATGTTGCCCCTCGAAACATTCTAGCTATACGGTATAGCCTGTATTAGCCATACAATAGTTAGGGGCGGGCGTGCACTCACTGGAGGTTGCTTAGTGATGTGCACCAGATCTCTGAAGGCATAAAACTGATGAGCCTGGAAAGCTTCAAAAATGAGATTGAGAACTTTGTCTCTGTCATCTCTGGCTCTCTTATCTTGTTGTTTGCTGGTCCTTGTCTCAGGGTGACTGGACACAGGCTTGATCCTACCCACTGGAGTTGAGTCTAGCTTAGTGGCAGTGTTCTTGGTCTTGCCTGCTGCCTTGATCTGGTGTCTGAGAAGAGAAACAGTCAATTATGTACTTTACAGTTTCCCTCAGAAATGTTCCATTCTCAAGACACGACAAAAAAACACTGTGGTTAATGTTTACTCTCTAGGCTGCAGGCACTGTATATAGAAGGTCAAGATCGCAACACAAATGGTAGCTTATGACTCACTGCTTCAGTTTCATGTATGCAGCACTGTTTATGGGCTGTATGTCAGCTCTTTGAGAAACCTTTCCTTCTACAATCATTTCCCGAGTGTCGCCTGCACCTTCTGAGAACACAGAGAGTGCTTGTCTGGCAATGGGCTGCATAACTACTCGATGCTCTGTGGGTAGAGCGGGGGTAGTTGAACTACTCTGATGAAACTGATTCTCAGAGAGCTTGAATGTCACTTTTACTGCACCAGGATCACTGTGGTAGTAGTGAAGTGCAAATCATTTATCAACTGTATGGTAGGCGAAGCAACACTATTAATGCCTAACACTTAACTCAAAATGAGATCATGATCATTTGAGAATAATATAGATCAAAGAGAGGGAATGGAATGGATGCACATTACGTGACAATTTATTGGTGCTGGTAATTAAGCAGTCCTTCTGTGCGTCGCTTTAGAAGGAGCTTTTCACTGAGCTACTGGGAAAATCAATACACCCAATGAATGTGGTAGATAGTGTGATGGATTGATTTGGCATTGAGCCGGCCGGGGAGAGCATATGTACAGGTACGTGCTTGGCATGCGCTGCATAGGCGGAAACTCAAACGCTGATCGAGTTTTGTTTATCCCTCTATTTTTATAGTCACTCTGAAGGAGACACAATGGTATGGAAACTATCATAGCCATAAAGATCACCTATTTATAGTCATCACGCCCAGGTCATCAGAGGGGGACGCCTTTCGCCAGGCCTGGTCGAGGTAATTGGGCACTTTAACTAGCCATACTCCCTTAGTGGCATTGCTGGTATCCAACTGTCGAACATGACTGCTCTGTTTAGAGGAAGAACTAGTGGAGGCTGACATTAATTTTCTGTACCGTCTTTGTTCTAATTACATGTCCAGCCTCGGTTAGGATGCCCTCTGTTATTTCAGACTTGTACTTCATTTTTGGAAATGATCATTAGCAGCACTAACACGTACACTATAACGATCTCCTAGATCACAAAACAGCTGGTACTGCGAGACTACCTAGCTACTAATAATTGTCCAACGTTAGAGTCCTGCACACGATAGACTGGTTTTCCCGAAGACTTCTTGCCCAGTGACTGATAAAGGGCTACTCCAGTAGAGTAGAGCTGAGACTCCCACTGGCCTCGTCCAGCCAGCTGTGGTAGGAACTCCTAAACGGAACACAAAGTAAAATATAGTCTAGTGACCCACTCCATGCAATGGATTACCCTCTGTCTGATGATTTTTGGAAAACCCATAAAAACTCTGCAAGATTATGCATAGTTTTAAAATTGGTCTTATTTCGACAATTTCACACACAAATCCTTCCTGTGGGAGACGCTTATATAACGCGGGCGTACGATATCAGAAGTAATTAAATGCTTTATCGCATTCACACCTGTCCACAAACCACAAACATCGTTGAAGGAAGCGAATAAGCAGATCATGGAAACTTTTCACGGGAGTACGGTCAAAGGTTAAACTAAGCTATTTAAACGCATAATTATGCTTTTAGAGGCCAACACGTTGCACGTATACACACACGTATACACACACAGTCACAAGCACTTACTGATTGATTTTGTTGCCTAAGTTTTCTCCGAATGCGCAGATCATCAGAAGCAGTGAGAGCTCTTCGACACTCTCCTGTCTGAAACACGTTCTCTTCTCCTCTCACACGAGCCACTCCAACCACATCACTGTCAAACAGGTCTTCCCCACGTTCTAGGTGGGCTGACACAGCCGACACAACATTAACGTAGTCATGGCCTGCTAACGATGGAGAGACTCCGACTCGTGCAAACAGTGCCCCCGGAGTAAAACGCTCGAGGGCAGAACGTGGTCTGGAATGGTCCAGTTTAGCAGTCTGTCGTTGAGTGTAGGAGCCAAGATAGTCCCAGTCTAGTGCTTTGAGGGTATCAGACGTTCCCTCCGGTTCTACTTCTTTTTTGGGCTTCTTGTCAGTATTCTTGTTAGGGCTTTGACGTTCCTGAGGCTTCCTGGCAGCGGGTGTAATCTCAGGCGTATGTGAGCGAGGGTGTTTACCATCATGTGGGTCGTAGCGTCTCTTGTGGTCAACCAGTTCACTTTTGACCCTGTGTGGGGAGGCTTCTGAGAGTCGAGGCTTTTTATAATCATAAGGTGATGATAGGTCATCATCGTGTCGTCGTTTTCTATCTCCATACCGAGGCTCACTGTGGGTATCTTCTCTTCGTCTTTTGTGCCCTCCACTTGTGTGTGGTGTAGCCACATCTTTGCCATGGGGACGAGTTTTGGCCTCTACTGGGGCACTACCGATAGGTTTGTCTTTTTTATCGTGATGCCGTCTTTTAGGATCTGTCTCAAAGGAGTGCTGCTTGGACCTGGGCAGACACAGTAATTAACATTACATAATACTGTCAGCAGACAATTTCGGAGGCATAAAGTACTAATCTTTTCAGCCGAATGTGCACATAATGACAATCACTAAAATCAGCCCATTCATTTGAGTCACACTGGTATCTGTGTGGATGCATGGAATTGGTTGAAACCGATCTGTGTGTGTAGCATGCTTGATTTCCAGCGCCTTGGCAAACCGATCTGTGTGTGTAGCATGCTTGATTTCCAGCGCCTTGGCAAACCGATCTGTGTGTGTAGCATGCTTGATTTCCAGCGCCTTGGCAAACCGATCTGTGTGTGTAGCATGCTTGATTTCCAGCACCTTGGCAAAGGTTATGTAAAATATTTGTGGTCATACCTCGAGCCAGCCACAAAAAGTACGAAAATTACCTGCGCACGCACAATATGTACAGGGTTTTGCATTATCTTTGCACTTTGTAACAGGAACACATGCATCCTTCAAGATTCTCCAAAAGCCTAGATTTTTTTGGGAAAAGTAAGGGGTACTAGAAATTAGTGTGAGTGAATTGTTGTGAGAATCAAGCCACGACAGAATCAGGTAGATTACAGAGATTGTAAGATATCATACTCTACTGGGGATTCTCTGTTGGTTTGAAATTGAAACTTCACATCTAAAACACACAAAGACATAATTATGATCGTGTTATTGCATCTGGTAATGTTTAGCCATTACAGGCCATTAGCTAGAAACCAGATCATTACTATATTACATTTGTCTCACGTACTGAATAAAGCGTACGCTAATTCGATTAGCTATACATGTAGGTCAGCGGGAATGTGTCCCACTGTGCACTCAACTACATACCTACAACAACAAGCATTCCTACCACTATCCAGCACTGAGAACAACAGGCCGTTTTCATTATTATAAAGACAGGGCAGGGCGTTTGTTAGCTTAAACTACATAAACAGTAAAAACAAACTAAAAAAATTGACCTACCGTCTTGCACTTTCCGGATCTATCTTTTGTCGTTTGCTGCCTCCTTCCCTCCCACTGTCAGAGCTCTCACTGGACGACCTATGTCTCCGCTTGGTCCCACTTTTGTGGCCTGTTTGAATGAATTAAGGAATTTAGCAGGAATACAATTATACTACCTTTAGCGTGGGACTTTCTTCTCTCAAACCTCTCATCTGAGTCTGATTCTTGGGTATGGTCTGGTGGGAGTGGTCTTCCTTCACGGTAACTTAGCTGCTCAGAATGGCCGCCACTAGAAGATACATACAAAACGCACAGAGTACATTGTGAAACATACTGCATTGTACCAGCATGCTAGGAAGTCTAGCAAGTACATACCTACTCTTTCTCTCTCTTGGTGTCAACTGCTCAGGTGAGGAGAGAGAGTGATGCTTCTCAGCAACAGGTAACCTCCTGCTACTGCCACCACTAACAGGCTACACGGAGATAATGCATGCTAGAGTCGCTATACTCCTCCCTCACCTCATCAGTTCCTGGTCCAAGTCGGTCAAACACACTGACAAACCTTTTGGGTTTACTACTGCTCATTTTTGTTCAATATTCCAAATAATGCTCCTCTGTGAACTCTGACCCCGCTCAGACTAAAATTAGTAGTGCTTCCTAAAGTGGGGTGGAAAGAATTGATGGTATGTATTTTTGGAATTGTGTGTCACGATATCGTGCCTTTTATGGCTATCGATTGCCTGATACAAGGGTGTCGGGATCATGTGAGCTCATCATAGTGAGAACGATCAGTTGCTCTCGAGTCAGTTTCTGCCACCTTTACGTCTGCTTTGTCTATCTTCTTTTGGCACATCATGTCGTGGGATTCTTATCTGGACAACCTCGTAGCTCAAAGCAAGGATGCTAGCGGAGGCGTTCACGTTGATAAGTGCTGTATAATCGGCATTGATGGAGGTGGACCGTGGACTTCAGCTGGTCATGCCAATGCCTTCCAGGTGAGGAAAAACGTCGTCTCATTAAATGTGTTCGTATATGTGTGACGTGATACTATATTTTTGTTTTTACCTTGCAGCTTCAAGGACAAGAGGGTCCTACCATTGCTCGTTGTTTTAAAAGTGGAGATTTCAGTGTCTTTATGACTAGTGGAGTTAGATGTGAAGAAAAAAAATATCAATTCCTACGAGAAGAAGATAAGAAAGTCATGTATTGCAAGAAGAAGGGAGACGGTGCTGTCACAATGCAAGCCTCCAAGACAGCTATCGTGATAGCTCATTGTCCAGAAGGAGGACAGCAAGGAAATACTAACAAAGCGGTTGGAGTTATTGCAGACTACCTAGAGAGCCTGGGAATGTAGTGACGGAACATAGGTTGATATTGCATCTTTCCTAATTTGAATTTATTATTGTAGCTGTGTTCGTGGCTTTTGAAATGTTTGAGCAATAGTTAACCTTTCACGAGATTTTATTTAGTAGCTTGTAGTAATTTTAGGACCTCTTGTTCAGTTTTGTGTATTGTTGTGAACACAATTTAAATCAAGATAACAGCATTTAAAATTAAAATAAAAGTCCTCTAGATCTTCTTCCAATTCCATGTCTGTCATAAACGGTGTTCACCTTGGTCACAAACTAGGGGTGGTGCATGTACAAATAGAGCATGACAAACAGAGTAAACCAACACTCACCTCACTAGCTGTAGCTATGCCTTTAGTGATGGCAGCAAGATAGGACATGAGTAAAACCTCATTAGTTTGCTGCAAGTGCATCCAATAATACAACCAGTAAATTAGCTTAGAGGGTTTCTTACGCTATAAAAATCTTTATTGAATAATTGTCTGTCAATGACTGGCAACTGATCACAAAGGCTAGCTATCTCTCGCAAAACCTCTAGATTAGCTGGTAGATCTCCTACACATAAAAAAGACACATTAGCACGAGTATAATGGAACGAGCGAACAACCCACCGGCTTGTACGGACTTCAGATACTGTAGCACCAACTGTACACGAGAATGCAGCATCTTGGCTGCACCATAGTGAGCACTCAACTGCTCAGACACTGCAGCCAACAACACACAATGCTACACATAACAATGAGTGAAACTCTATATTAGGAAAACATTACAAGGGTGAATTGATCTTCAACCAAGTATGTCATGAGAGCATATCACAATAATTAGTGTACACATTGTACTCATCTGTGTACACATGAGCCAGCTAGAACACACACATGCAAACACGTTCTAAACAGCCTTGTGTACAAAGATAAGCAACAAGCACACGTACCAGCTGTTACCTGCTGATCTCTCTGAGGCCCCCGTGACAGAGGCCCTGGCAATGTGGTCCACTCCAACCCTCTCTGCATCCTCTGTGGCCAGTGTGTACTCTACACTCGCAAACAAGACCTTAGACTGGGCCTCCACCACCTCAATGAGGGACTCATACACACTCACAGGCAGCTGCCAGGGGTATATTAGGAGAACACAACATACAAATGTCAAGTATGCATGACATATTGAGACATTTTTTGGTAACACCAAACATTCCTACCTGATTAGTCCGGGCAGATGTGTTAAGTTGGAGCAGGAGAGTGTTCTCCCGGTCACTGCACAGTTGCTCATGGAACGCTGCGTCTTCTGGAGAGGGGGAATCCCCTATTGTGTACCAGCCTAAGAATTCCATACTAGAAAAAACTTGCCGAACTACATGTAGGGATACCATGAAGTAATAATTTTCCAACCACGAGAATAATAATGACACTCTTACATTGTTCTTCCTTCTCTGTAAAGTAGTCTCTGTCCAGAATGGGTGAGCCTTCTACTGACGTCACTACTAACTCAAACGAGTTACATATCTCTACGCTGCGACCTTTCTGAATCCCCAGCAGAGCACCATACACCCACTCTGCAAACACACAACAACCCACAGATTACAATACACTCTCATATATGTACGTGTACGTGTACAATCTGCAGCTGATCAACAACAGAATGTATTACACACACAATTCTCACACCTTTAGTTGTTGTGCTTCCTCCCTGCATACGTGATCTAGTGTAGTGATCAGATATGTTCATTATGACTAGTGGATGTAAGGAGACGCTAATGCTCCCAGAGGAACTGGCCAACACTCGGTTTTCTGGCTCCATCTTCGATTTCTTTTTGATGCACACTGTAACAAACCACGCCTATTGTTTTTCGAAAAGTCAGCTCTTTTTGTGGTTGATAATTGTTTTTACTAATGAATATCATTAGGGTTGGTTAGTATGCTGACGTTACAGGCTATTATCACTTTATCAGTGAGGAATCACAAAAAAAATGAAACCAACAATCTTATGTACACATAACGTCTTGGCATTGTACAGGAGCATCACCGAAAACTTGATAAAAAATATTGAAATCATACATAGCCATGCATGCGTAGCACGTAGCAGGAGCAACAAAAGTAGTCTGCACTAGCTTCTTTACATACAGAGAGCTAGTTAGACCTATCTTAATTAATGAGCAATAAACATGGACGGTTTTCCGAGTCTCAGCTCCAGGTTGGTAAACATTCCGGGACATGAGTGCCAACCGGGACACAGGCTCAAAAATCCTGACTATCCCGGCAAAATCGGGACACTTGGAAACTATGCTGTTATACAGAAGCAAATGCTCAAATTTATGCCAGCATAATCTACCAACCCCTAGTCTACGAGAAGTTGTGAGAGAAATTTATACATGAGCAACTGTTTCTGTTCTTTCTTCACCACTTGCTCTTGTCTTTGTTGTTCTTCGGCCTTCTTCCTCGCTGTCAGAGCTGGACTCAGTAGAAGAGTAGTGTCTACTGCGATGATGCTTCCTCTTACTCTATATAGAGCACACATTAAAAAGTACTGCAGTGGGTAATCTGCATTTACCTTTCTCCTGTAACGAGAGGAGTGTGGTGGGGACTGACAGAGACAAGGATCAGCAGTAGCTACATTGGCTCAATAACTCACTCACCCTGCTCCTAGAACGATCTCTTCCACCACTCTTTCGTTTCTTTTTCTTCTGTAAAGGAAAACGAAAGCAAAAAATAATGCCATTGCACACTCAAGTCACTACACACTCAACAATCTTAAGAGAGTGTATACATGTGAAAGTAATGAAACGTCATAAAGGCTAAGAAATGTCGTTCTCGTCAACAAGAAGTGGTCTTGGTAGTGAGTCTAGTGACTATAGTCGAACCTTCTTTTTATCCCCACTTGAGGAGCTAGCTTCTCCTAGCACTTTCTCACGATGTCTCCTCAACTCCTCCTTATAATGCTGACAGAACAATACACAATGAATCAACCCACTCGAACTCTACTACTTACATCGATCCTCTGATCCCCGGCCTCGTATGCGGCTAATGCTCCTGATTCTTTGCGCCTGCAACTTAGCATTGCTGTAGCCTCCTCCCTGTACAAGTATACCACCACATAGTACTATTGTAGTCTTTATTAAACTTACAGTGATGGTCTATCTCTGGACAAATAATCCCTTATGGTGGGCCCAGTAGAGGGTGGTGGACCACTGGCCCTTGCCATGGCCACAGGATTGTTGCATACCTACTGAAAGGCTAATACAGGGATCAAACAGCACGTACATAACACACTTACAGCCCCCTTTTTTTTCTTTCCCATGTTTGTTGTGGTCGTCTGACAATTACCTTTAATAACATAACGTTATTTTGGAGACGAATCGGCCTGGGGACAAGAGGCCACTCGTACTCACTGTCATGTCAGCAATTAATCAGTAATAACAGAGCTATATCTGTGGTGGGTCTGGTTGTTTTTTAGCAATGGAGGCGAGGCTGTGCTTGCTACTGACTCTCCTGTCCAGCCTAAAGGTGGTAGCGGGGCTAACCATCACTGTAAGCTATAAATAAGGCGTAAAACTGTCATAAAAGCTATGTCAAGGAGCTTTGGTCCTCTCGGTGTGGCCGGCTCAGAACAGCTGGCCCAGTTATATTTGCCATTCTATTTCATAGGTGAATAATGCCAATGGAAGTGAGCGGTTTCGGTACAGTGATGACAACGCTGCCTTGGAGGAACGCTCCTACTATCTACCTGGTAGTGAAGACCACCGACTCATAGTATGAACAACCACAGTGGATTAGCTAACTCATTTAATATTGACTGTACACGCACACACACACAGGGCCACCTGCTAAGTCCTGGTCAGGGTAGCAGTCTGTGTGATCCCATCGCTGCTGTAAACGTCAATCTTTCTCTGATAGCCTACGTGAATACCTTCTATAACGAGTGCCCTTTCGTCATAGAGAACAACATCTACGAAGCTGGCTACGCTGCTATGATCGTCTACACTCCAGACCCAAACTCGAACTTTGATCCAGCGACTGACCTGCCTCAGGCTATGTTCTCTAGACTTGTGAGTCGGTGTTCAAAAACCTGTAGCTTTTGTTCCAATTATTTCACAGGACGTAGCAGATTATCTTGACTCTGTACTCGGAGCAAACTTTACCTATAAGTACGTGTGCTGCGTGTAGTTAATTGGTGTTGTTATTATTATCACATGACTTGTGCAGTGAGGATTTGTTTGTCGAGGTGTGGGACGACTCTACTGCACGATTGGTGCGACTTTTCATCATATTTGGTTCTGTATTGCTTGTGGCAGTCTTGCTGGCAGTGGCTCTTTTCTGCGGCACTTTCATTGTATGTGTGTAACAGTGTTTACTGTTTACTGCTTACACTTTATGTACCGAGTGTTACATTCTCACTGGAATGTTATGTGTAAACTGCCCCTCCCCTTCTCACATTCAGTGTCGTGCTGTGATTTACAAGTGGCGGACTCGTGGTCTCACTCGCTGGCAGATTAGACGATTACCTCGCAGGAAGTATCGCAAGGCTAAAGAAACGACAGAAACATGCTCTATCTGTCTGGACGACTTTAAAGAAGGATCCACCATTCGGGTTCTGCCCTGTGAACACAGTAAGAACAGAGGCTGCTTATATAACTTAATACTAGTCTTATATGTGTGACTGCTTATCTAAAAGTGCTTATGCGTACGGTATCATTCCGTTTTTCTTGTCTGTATAACAATTTGTGTGTATGTTTTACGTGTGACTAATTCCTCATACAGTATACCACCCGAAGTGTGTGGATGAGTGGCTACAGAAGTGGAACAGAACGTGTCCGCTTTGCAAGTCTACTATCAAACGCAGCAAAGGGGCGGCATGCATAGATCCAGACGAAACCTCTGGCTTGCTCTCTGATGGAGGTGTCTCTAGTGCTAGAGCTAGCTTCAATGATGAGCCTGACTATGGGGCCACTGACACTACACATCTGTTGGAGCCTGCATCCAACGCCACGTCTCCCTCTAGTGTAGAGATGGGTCTCTCGGCTGACTCTCCTGAGACAGAGAGGTCTTTCCACACTCCTGCACCGATCTCTGAGGGAGGAGACACCCTGTCTTATCAAACTGCTGATGAAGGACAGTAGTACAAACTTATTTTCTCCGTTTCATTGTTTTGTGTGTGTGTGTGTGTATTTCGTTGCACCTACTGTTCGTGCATTCCTTTTCTGTTGTGTTGTGTTCATTAATTAGATTACGCACTTTGCACATAAGTGATAATGACTGAATGTAAGAAGCACCTTACTATTGTGAAGAGAGCAACAAGGTATGTGATTTGACCATAAGTTCAAAGTCTCTAAAAGTTACCCGACCATCGCTATCAATGTCCACTACTTGAAACCACTTTTCAATCTGGCTAGGCTTGATTAGAGGGGCAATCTCGTGAAATACTCTCCGACAGCTCTCCAGTGTTATGAAGCCATTCAAGTGAACATCAAAGCTGACAAACATTTGACGTATCCATTCGTCAATGTCCTTTTGTACAAGTCGTTTAGTCATGAGTGCTGTGAATGTCACTTCATCCATTCCCTCTGCCTCCTCTTTGTCATGACAACCAACACATTCTGTCCACACAGAGTCCAGCTCATACTTGGAAGGTTTGTATCCCAGTAGGTCAACAATGGCTACTTTATAGTCCTCTTTCGTTAGAGTACCTCTTTCATTGCTCAAGGCATTCTGGAATGCTTCTGTGCAGTATTTTTTGAGGGAGAAAGACTCCAACACTTCGGCCATGAACTCCAGCGGGGCCCGGGCGTGGCTGGGTGCGCACGGTGCGCGCATGCTCGAAATTGCGCAATATCCTGACCCGAACACATGTACACGCAGCTAGCTAGCTCATTCAATCATGGCGCATTTGGAACAACAAGAGGAACGTCCAGCCCAAGAGTGAGTGTTGCACAACTCTGCATGCTTAGACTACTTTATATTAGTTCCCTGGCTTGATCTGAACCAGTAAAGAGCTCGTAATACTGGACCTAATGCCAGTGTTGAAATAGGTCACCTTTAAATTGATCTGCGTGTACAATCTATGATTTTCTAACTACTTTTTGTGGACTGTGTGTATTAGGGGCTCTGGCTGGGGCTCTGGGGGTGGCTCAGGGGGTGATAGTGGTAGTAGTGTGCCTGTGGACGTTGATATTGAGGTGAGTATCCACATGTATTTATAATCAGGCACGTACAGGGTTAAAGTCTATTCGCGTTCACCTAGTCCCCGGTAGTAAAATGCACAATATATTATTCACTGACAGAACATCATAATCTTTGAACTGCCATTATTTTTTTGAAGGGATAGTTAGAAGCGGTGTTTAATTAGAAACAGAATGATACTTGAAATATTAAAGCATGACCAAGATACAGTGCGAAAGTGAGGATCGGGTGAACGCGAATAGACTTTAGATACGTACATGGCACATTGCCATACTATAGGAGAGGGAGGGAGGGAGGGTGAGAAGGCCATTGTAATCAAAGAATTGAGAGTGGCCAGCCTCGTATTGTGCAATGGTGGGGTGACAGTTATATTAGTTCTGAGTATTGGGCAAAATTATGATATTCACTACCGTTTCCAGTAATCACACTTGCACTTGTCCATGATTTTTTGCAACCATTGTCTGACCCCACCGTCTATGGTCCTCATTCTAGCCTCTCTAATGGCTGAGCACAAATTACACACACACACAATCAGTCTAGCAATGTCACAGTTGTGGAGAAGTTTGACGACATGAATCTCAATGAGTCTCTACTGAGAGGCATCTACGCTTACGGGTGAGTGGAACTTATCCGTCACTTCCTGTGTGAGACATTGCTTTGTTGACTGTCTTGTTTTCTCTACAGTTTCGAGAAGCCTTCCGCTATTCAACAAAGAGCAATCGTTCCTTGCATAAAAGGTAAGGTGGTCACCACTCACTCATATTCACATTACTGACTGTGTGACTCTCCCCTCACATTACTGACTGTGTGACTCTCCCCTCACATTACTGACTGTGTGACTCTCCCCTCACATTACTGACTGTGTGACTCTCCCCTCACATTACTGACT
>VSKX01019226.1_pt1 | contig 16878 bp, 15 predicted proteins | sample 4799481 | NCBI WGS metagenome assembly VSKX01 (sample SAMN12179537, study PRJNA552185) | sponge metagenome | biome: deep-sea hydrothermal plumes; feature: spots directly above weak diffusing fluid; material: sea water; isolation source: sponge from the Swan site of a hydrothermal vent ...
TCAATAGTCCGTTAGATAATAGCTTGCCGAATATCATTAATGTTAGTTTTATTGGTGTTGATGCAACATCTTTGATTACATCGTTGCAATATGATGTCGCAATATCAGCAGGCTCTGCATGTACTTCTGGCGCAATAGAGCCTTCTCATGTTATTCAAGGCATGGGCATTGACGGCGAGCGATTAGATAGTGCTGTGCGAATCAGCGTTGGGCGAACTACAAAACAAGATGATTTAGAAATAGCCATCGCTAAAATCATTAATGAGGTGAAGCGGATTAGGACGATTTAAGATTGAATAATATGTTAGATATTATAACTCTAACAAGTGCGAGCGTTGTAAAAGAGATATTTATAAATTTGTGTCAATACTTTAAAATAATTCAAGCTAAGACCTTAACTCTTACAATTAGCAAACATTCACTTTACACGTCATTGACGTACTATTTTTAGATGTATACAATTATTGAAACACCTACATTTTTAAATGATGTAGATAAGATTTGGACTGAAGATGAGCGTGGTGAGTTTTGTGCTTGGCTTGCAGAAAATCCTGAAATTGGTAATGTTATTCGTGGTAGTGGCGGGTGCCGAAAAGTTCGCTGGGCAAAAAATAACACAGGTAAACGTGGCGGCGTTAGAGTTATTTACTATACTAAGCTAACTAATGGTGAAATTTGGTTATTAGTTATTTATAATAAATCAACTAAGGCTAATATTCCTGCTAATATACTTAAATCAATTCGTGAGGTCATGATCAATGAGTAAAATACAAGCAGTATCTGGAGAGGATTTAGGAAATAAGTTACTCCAATCTGTCATGGAAATGAAAGCAGGCAATGTTGCTCGTGTAAATAAAGCCGAGCTCAATGATGTTGTTAAAGCTAGACATAAAACAGGATTATCGAAAACGCAATTTGCTGCTGCTTTACAAATATCTACGCGTACTTTGCGAGAATGGGAACAAGGGTGCAGAAAACCTTCAGGAGCGTCTAAAGCATTAATTCAAATAGCAGTTAGGCATCCTGAAGTTATTCAAGAGGAATTACGTATTCACGGCTAACATCTTTGCTTATCTCACTACATTCGTTAGTGAGGTCAAATGGATTAGAGCGAATTAGGTTATAGTCTATCTGGCAATTCTGCACTCTCATTTTCAAGATAAATTCTATAATTATTGAGCAAATATTCTTCTACTATATCCTCACATATACGATAAAAGATTTAGCGTTGGGCGGTACACAAAGCAAAACGATTTAGAAACCGCATTATCTAAAATAATGGATACTCCCCAATAACTCTACCTTTTTGTATATTATCAGTTCCTGATGGCTGTCGAAATATATGTGGCAAAAAATATAATATCCATTCTTTTACAATATTCCAATGATCTAAAGGATCATACTTTAAATCTTCTTCTTCAATAAGACATTTAATAATCTTCTCTCCATTACTAGGCTTTATAGGAGAATTTTCATTCTCATATACTTTTTTTATTAGTGCAGTTTGTTGAAACAATACGGCTAAATATTTATAAAAATTATCATCTGATAAACCTATGGGAACGCAAAGTGTTTGCAGGTCTTTTTTACCTGCTTCTAAAGTCGCCTCAACAATTTGTGAAACACTCCTATTTGAATAAATCTGAAATAATTGATCTGGTCTTTGGCATAATGGCAACCAATTAGAATAACTTTCTTTTATTTCTTCATAAAGAAAAAGATAACTTCCATACGACATTGAATTTTTTTCTTGTTCTAATAGTTTTACTGCTTCTGCAATTCCATCTTTTAATTCATTCGTTGCTTCAAAAGCTGTATCCGTTACATTCTTCTCAAAATTTACTAACTCAGTATTATTAGCAGGCATACTTACTAACAATTCTAAATTACTAGGATGTGCCCACCCTAATCCACGCTGAGTTAAATTAGCAGAACCAATCAAACATTTGTCGTCAACTCTGAAGTATTTTGCATGTAATAAAGGATGGATAAATAATTTAGCGGCTGATCTGTCACTTATAATATCAAAAACTTCTAAATCACTAACACCTGCTAAGACTTCTTCGGGTTGCCATCTAGTTATGCAATTTATTGATGTTGTTTGAATAGGAATGGCATCTAATATCCTTAAAAAAACTGATTTTTTAATGAACGGCGCAATTAATATGACTTCATGTTTAGCTTGCGAGCATAATTCTAATAAATCATCGCCTAGAAGAGACATAAATTAATCCGCATCAATTAAAAAGTTTTTAGCCATTTTCCCCCATTCATGTCTAATATCTCTAATTTTGTCTTTTGATGGAATATCTTCTTGTTCGTATCTAGCCCATGCCGCTAAAATCAATTTTAATGTATCTGATGCGTTTTCAATCCTTGAGACTAAATCATTATCAGAATCTTCTGATATATCAGTACTAAGGGCTTTAAATAATTTTTCATAAGCGGGATGATTTGAATTGAGTACAATTTCTGTAATTCCACCTGGTTTAGTTTCTACATTAAAAAAGGCTTGAGAATCTGTATCAGCTTGTACAAAAATTACCTTTCTATTTTTCTTATATGTAGCTTCTGCAATATTCTTTGCAATATCTGGTTCATAGTGCTTTTTCTCAAGATCTTCTTCTAATTTTTGTTGTTCTTCTTTGCCAAAAATTTCACCATCTAAAGCAATCTTATGCCCTTGCTCAGCTCGTTTGTTAAACTTTGTTGTTGCGGTATCCTCTACTGATGTATCTTCATGCCTCTTACCCTTACCGCCGCCCCTACGTCCTTTTGTTTGATCTTTTAACCGTGATCGGATCTGACTTAACTGGGTTTCGATATAATCAACGATGTCCATTAATAAACATCTTGTGTCGCCCTCTTCCTCAAGCCGACGCTTAAAATCCGAATAGCTTTCACCAGGCTCGGCTTCAAATTTCCAATCAAATCTAGACATAGATGAGAAAATAGTTGCTGCTTGTTTGTTATTCGTAACACCAAAAATATCATCTAATTCTGGAGGAAATTCTACTTCAACACCCCACCAACGCTCTGTCGGGTTGTATCCAAGAGCCCATGAGCGATCTAGCTCTAATTCACGCGCTGCGCGCACTATTGAAACTCCAATATTCTTCTCGGCATGTTTTCCATATTTAGTGTCACCTCTATCAGTCCCATCTTCAGGAAGTGTTTCAGGTTTAGCCCATGACATACGAACGTGAACAATATGTCTTGACCCATTATAATCAATCGGCAATGGCTCGTCGGATTCACCCCATCTCTGAAACATTGGTTTATCACCAAAAGGTTCTGGAGTATTAGAAGATTCCATTAAATATAATGGATCATTTGCCCTAGCTCTTCTATCATTTTCTCGCTCATCATCTTCATTTATTTCAACTAGCCTCATTTCAACTGTATGATCGCTAATAAATTTGCGATACATTCTTCCAATTAACATTTCCGTATGATCTAATATTGTTTTTGGCTTTTTCCAAGTTAATTTATGACCTTCAAGATTACTCCAAACAATCAGTGTTCCGCTTGATGATATTTCTTCTGAATGTGAACGCCATTTAGCGGGGACTTCTTGATTTACAGGTGCTGGAATAACTCGTGTTTCTCCAGTTTCAATACTCTCTCTATCTAAAAATGTATACAAGGCGTTATCGGGGCCAGATTGCCATGACCATACCTCTACTTTTTGACATTGAGAGATAGATGCATTAGGCAACCCCATCCCAAAGCGTCCAATCCCATCTCTATCGTTAAGATGAGTGCCTCTACCAAATTGCAATGCTAACCTTAACGTCTCTCCATTCATACCAAATCCATTATCTAATATTGCTATGTGAGAAATCTTTGGATGTGTCCGAGTACCGACTGTTGCTAGTTTTGTAACGCAAAAAATTTCTACTAATTCTGCTTCCGCTTGAATAGCATTATCAATTAACTCTGCTAAAGCGTACGCAGTATTCTTATAACCACTTTCACACATTGCTTTAATAGCAAGTGCTGGTGGAATAACTTCTCCATCATTTGTAGTTTTATCCTGAACAGGGTCATTCGTACTCATTCCATACATCCTCCCAATTTATAAATGCTTCTGTAACACTACCAAAACCTGGTAGTGCTGTATCAACAACCGTTACAATTTCTGCTTCTGAATTCCCACCAGCTCTAGGTCCACGAATAGCTCGCCCTACCATTTGACTATATAAAACAAGTGACCGTGTAGGACGAGCTATAACTACAGCACTTGTCATAGGCGCGTCAAACCCAGTGGTTAAGACACCAAAATTACATAATATCATAGGATTTGTGTGATTTTTTGATTTGAATTTTCTAATAATGCGTTCACGCCGTGCTTGCGGAGTTGCTCCTGTTACAACCATTGACTCATGACCGCGAGCAATAAGTATGCTTGATAGTAAATTCGCATGATGTACCGAAGCACTAAATACAATTACTCGTTTATGTCTAGTTAGCAACTCTTCAATTGCTGCAAGAATTTTAAAATTTCTATCGCTATTTTCTGCAATTATATTTAATGCTTTTTCAGAAATATCACTGTATTTATCATATTCTTGAGAATAGTTGTTTGAGAAATCAATTTTATTATCAAATTTTAATTCACGAAAAATAGGCTTTGCAAGATACCCTTCAGAAATTAAATAAGAAACAGAATCAGGATAATCTTTGATAGTAAGCGTAACTTTTTTATCACCAAAAAATTCTGAAAGTTCAGCGTCTACTCCAATATCGTCCCATGTCCTGCCCGGTGTCGCACTTAATCCTAATAATGCATTACTAGGACGTTTAGTAGATAGAGTATCAATGATTGAGCGATATGTTGGCGCAATAGCTTGATGAGCCTCATCTACAACTGTTAATGATGCTCGATCCCCTAATGATATAATTAAATTTTGATCCCGCTGATATGCCGCATAAATTTTCTTAAAGCCCGCAACAAGGATCCCGTCCTTTACAGAATTGAGATCAATAGTTCTATCACCCCAGAATCTATAAATTTTAATCTCTCTATCACCAATTTTACCCCAACTTTTTTCTGCTTCTTCGGCTGCTTGTTCTAGTAATTCAGCACTACTTGCAAGCCAACAAACAAGAGTAGGGGCTTTTTCTAATAGATGCCGTGAGATAATATGCATTGAGCTCCGCGTTTTACCTGAGCCTGTTGGCATATGTAATAAAGTCTTATGAGGATGTTCTCGAAGAGCGGCAAGCGTTCTTAAAACTACATCTCGTTGATAGTCAAATAGTGCATAAGATGGTTTTATCGTGTCTTCATACTTTATAGCAGGTGGCATAACAGAATCTTCAACTATGCCAAAAAAACTAGTTAAAGCTTTATCCTGCTCTCTATTTTTACCCCATTCTAGGGCTTTTAGATTCTTGTATATACTTTCTTCTAAAGAAAATTTAAGCTTAATAGATAATTCCTTAGCCTTATTAAGCGGAAGAGCATCGATTATTTTATTGCGAATCTCAGAACTCTGGATAGCGATTGGATTATTAATATAAAGCGTTTTGGCAATTTTGCGAAGTTGATCTATATCAGACTTATTATCAAGTTGTTTTAATGTATTAATAAGCTCATCACCAAGTAATTGACTTAAAGCCTTATAATTCATAGAACCTATAACTTTTTCAATAGAAATGCCGGGCGATACATTCATAAAATTTTTTACATCGTTTTTTGGCCATTCATTATTAACTGAATTTACAAACTACATATTGTGCAGGCTTGATCATCGGGATCATCTTCCTCTTCATTCTTTAATATATCTTGCCAACGCATATTTGTTTGTTTAACAGAAACGTCAGTGCCTTTTTCTTTCGCAAGTTGCTCTGCCTTTTCTGCACGCTCTACAGCTTGATCAATCGAACCACTAGAACTCCATGTGTAACCTTGCCCTCCTACTTCAACTTCACCATCTTTCCAGTCATATTTAGTTCTTGTTTTTAATTCGTATTGCCTCGCCTTTTCAAATAATTCAGGGTGATTGCGCTTCAATCCTAACCATTCTTTTTGTTGTTGAAAGAAACAAAAGTAACATCCCGAACGCGAACGCCATTTATAATACTCTGGGATCCCAACTGTGCTTTCTAAGAATTTAAAAATATCTTCTTTAATTAAACCATCTTCAATAAAAGGGAAAACGGGTTTAATCGTCTCTTTCTTGCTGATATAACCTTCTCGATTCTCATCGGCACGAATGCCAATATAAGAGACAACAGGATCATCACCAATAAACGCCTCAAACGGTTTAATCTTCATTAACTGCGTGCACCAACGTTGACGCGGTGAAGGTAAATATTGATTTTGTTGGTCGAGCCAATCATCAAAACTTTTGCCGCTATTTAAACGGATAATCTCTTTACCTAAGAAGGCTTCCAACTTATCTAAAAACTCATAGACTTCTTTTAATTCTGCACCTGTGTCTGAAAAAAAATATTCCATTTTTGCATGGACTTGAGGGTAGCGATTTTTAATGTAAATCGCTAAAGCGGAACTATCTTTACCGCCAGAAATGCCTAATACATGACGATACTGTTCATTTTCAATGTATTGTAAAAATGTGTCACTCATAAGATTATTTCTTTTTATTAACTAAAGACGGTATATCATCTTTTGAACTAATATGCTCTACCTTTGCATCAGCTTTTAAATATTCATCAATGACTTCTGCTAATGCTTCCCAAACTAATAATTTCTCATCTGAGAATCCATATAAGAAATCCTTTATCTCTGCTTTAATTTTTCTTATTCCGTCCTTATTTTTTTTGCCAACATGCTCTTGTAATTTTTTTAACCTTTCAAGATCTATTACATTCCGAGAAAATGTCATCAATCTATATTCTGCTGTTTCTTGATCATTATCTAACCATTTATTAGATGGCTTATGACCTAAAAACATCAGTAAACTCTCTAGCCAGTCCTTATCGCTTCCAGTCTCTTTATTAAGCCGCATAATAAACGCACGATGTCCTTTCGTATCAATCGTATAATTTTCTAAACCAGAACAGCGATCTGTAAGTATTTCTCTTAATTCCTTTAAACGAACTTCTTCATCCATAGTGATATTAAATGCATCTGCTAGAAGTTGCTTTTGTATTTCTAGTAACTTGTCATGGGCATTTCTTAATTCTGTTAAGGACTCGGTTAGTGATAGCGTAAAGCCTTCAAGATTCTTGTCATCTTTTTCTGCAACTAAACCTTTAAAACCTAATGCTTCAGGTAATTCATTAAACAATAGACTCTGCGGGGATTTAGCTAGATTAAATGCAGTTCTTACCTTAATAGCATTATTTGTTAATTGTCTTGTCTTTTGAGTATATTCTGGCAACCTTCCCATAAGTGTTGCTAATGGCCTTGCTAGATCAAGAATATTTTTTGTGTTCATTTCAGCGTTAGTTTCAACTTCACTATCCTTTATAGCATTGGAATACTGTTTAAAAATTGAAGCGCGTAGTCCTTCAACGCGAAACCGTTGAAACGTAAATTCATCTGGCCGCTTTATGAAGCGTTTCAACATTTCCTCAGTAAAATATGGTCTATAACTCCTATTATCATAGATAGCGAGTTCATGCTGATAGCATAAATACGCAGCGATATACAAAATTGGAAGCACTTCAGCCTTAACACCATAAGGCGGTGCCATCAATTTTTTATTTAATTCAATTATCTCCTTAGGTTTTTTTTCTGTGCTCGCTAGAAACTTATCAATGCAACGCCAGACATGGCGAATATTATACTTGTCTTTTTGTTTAGTGAATGCAGGCTTGGCAAATTTCCAGCTATCTGATTTATCATCTTTCCTGTGTAATTTTGTTTCAAATAGTAATGCCCTATAGATCGCTTTCTCAGCTGGAAACTTGTCAATCGCTAAATCTTCTTTAGTTTCATTATTTAACATTGCTAACAAGAGTTTAATCCTTGCACCATTCCCTTGTGCTGATAATTTGTCCCGATTGATTAGTTCGTTATTAATAATCGGTGCTTTTTTATAAACTCCTTCTAATACAGATGACAGGCTTTTTTGCAGGGTTCTTTTACTCAAAACAGTTGAACCTATTACTTCATTAAACCAACTATTTTCAGCGGGGCAATCTAGTAAATCTGCTAATATTCTATCTAAAGATAACTCAGCAGAAGTGAGGCGATCTTGAAATTCTCTCTTGGCGATTGTATCTTCATTCAATATAGGTTGACTTGTCTCTATCCGTTTCAAAGAAACTGCCTCTAAAACCGCTTCTCTTAATTGCGAACCGTTCATACACAAAACAACAATGTCTAATTCTGAAAAATACTGAATGACTTGCTCATTAAATATTTTCTTATCATCTTTCCCTGCCGCTAAATAAAATATAATCCGCGGCTTCTCACATTCTTTTTTAATATCACGATATGTTTTTGCATCTACAAACATTGGAACAAAATAACGCAGTGTGCCACTCTGTATAGTGTATTTACGGGCAACGATCGGCGCCATGTTTTCTGAATCGTTTAATGCCGTTACTACAGAAAACTTACCTAGATTGTTTTTCTCTTCCTGCAACGCCTCTTCTAAATCAAAATCACTCCCCTGCCAAACACGATACTCACTATTAAATCGGCGGAAATTGATAATCGACTTGTCAACCAATGACTTGATTGTCTTCGTATAGCTTGATTTAGTGACAGTGCATTTTTCTAAAATTGCTTTAGAGGCTTTAAACCCGCCTTTGCTACCGATGATATTGAGAAGACCAATCGTTTTAAGCAGATTGACCTCGTTCTCATTTGCATCACCTAGCCGCTCTATTGCAGTAATAACTTCCGCCCAACGCCGATTCGTGATGTGATCACTCATCACAGATGCTTGGTTCGTAATAAAATAATCATAGATATGATGCGGATAAATAAACTCACCGACCGCACTAAACTTACCTAGCATACTCTGTAATCCAAAGTCCTCATAGCTACCTAGATAACTGAATAAAGTACGTTCATTTTGAGCAATTTTTTGACAAAGCAATGGCAACAAAATTGCACTGACTGGATGCAATGGATAACAATCAGTAAACAACGTTAATGCATCTTGCTTCTTCATGATTCCAGGCAACGCGTCATTTTTAGTAAGTACGGTTAGCGGATCATCGACGCTTTTACGAATAGTTCTTTTTTCTGTGCTAGTAAAGTTATCAGTGAACGCTGCCGCTACAACTCTTAATACCTGCTCTGCTGATTCCAAAAATGGGATTTCTTCAAACCGCCCTTGTACTTTTGACCATTCATTTTTTAAGTTCTCCCCTAACCCCTTAGCATATTGCTCAAACGATTGATGCAATAGTACAAACAGTAATAGATTGACCTCGTTGCCTTCGCAAGCATGTTCAGCTAAAGCCTGTAATAAAAAAATATCATTCGCACCATAATGACGTGCTTCATATTCAAGAAACTTACCGAGCTCGTCAACGATTAACAATATCCCCGCACAACCTGTCTTCTCTAAAGCAACTTGTAATTGTTTGAATAAATTTAATATCTCAGATACAGAATATTCATCTGTGTTAGTTGCTTTTTCAAGAAGCGCAACAATAGCAGGGTTTTTACCCGCTCGTTTACTCCAATAGGCTAAAGCCGCTGTATACAGACCCTTGATAATACGCTTGCCCATCGGCTCGGGTGCGCCTGTGATCAATATTTTTAAATAGCCTTCTTTGTTATCAACTTCTTCGATGAAAGAAGCCCCCAATCCTTTATCAGCTTTCTCTAATATCTGTTGAGCAGCTTTTGTTGATTGCCCCGTCTGATTTGATAATAACTGTGATAAAAATACAGAAAAAGAAGACTTGCCTGAACCATACGGGCCAACTAATGACCATGCCCGTGGAGCTTGCCCCTTATTAAAAGTATTGGCAACCTGTGAGAATGTTCTAAGTGCCCTTGAAGTCGGAATATAGGCTTTAATGACTTCTAGTGAATCAGCATCACGCTCTAAATTAATTGACCGCGTATAATAAGTGCCAACTTTGATCTTGTCCTGAATACTCATGCCGCCACCCCTTTCAACGCTGCTTTATAATGCGCCTCTAAGTATTGATTGGGTTCAATCTTATCATTTAACTGATAGAGCTGATAAATCCCTGCTGTCTCACGAATTTCAATTATATTCGGAATATAACTGACTAGCCTTTCTAATTTAGTAAGTAAGTCTGTTTCTGTTAGGCGGAAAGTTGAGCCTAACGCGGGATAACGATCACGCGAATGCATTAAATCTTCTATTGGAATAATATTATTATCACGCCGTTGTAATAGTTGCGCAGCAGCAAACCCGAGGATCCCGATTGGTAAAGTTGGTCTTGCTTCTAATCTTGACTGATACCGCTTGTCACTTGCAGTTTGACTCACTAAATGAAGCAATGATAGCGGTGAATCTAATGCTTCCTCTAGCCTATTGCCTTTTGAGTGCGCATACATTCTTGGAATAATTAACGCATCGTTTTTGATCGTCCTAATAGACAGTTCTTTTTTATGAATAGTCGTTGTTTTTACAAAATCATCTAACGCGGCAAGAAGTTCTTCATCTGTGAACTCTAGTTTATGGAACCGGTTAAAAAACCAATAAAATGATGTCGCTATAGTCGGATTAGTAGCAATCAGCCAATGTATTAGCCATATCGTGCCTTCATCTTCTAAATAGGGATCACCTTTCTTACTAAATATTAGGTTGCCTACATCAGTGGATTTGTAACTGTTATTTTCAATCATCTGGCAAGCCCGCAACCAATATTTGATTGAAGCCACCATATTTTTACCAACACCAAGTATTACTGTCGCGTTGTCATCGGTGAAAACATCTGGATTTTTAGCTAAATTTTGAAACCCTTTTGTCAGCCACCCATAACGTAATTGGAATGTCTCGTGCCGAGAAAATGCTGTATTGTTAGGATCAAACATCATAGCGGGTGTGTTCTCATTACTAGTTGAGAAATTAGGGACAATATTAGCTGACCATAGTCAGAAAGGCAATTGAAGAAAAAAAGGCGCGTCCGATTGTTTCTTGATTACTACTGACTTTCTGTTAGCACAAATTAAAGAACAACCGCGTTAGTGACGGCTGTCGGCCAAGGACCCTAATATTATCGGCACACCTTAGGGTGGTTAAAAATGAGTATAATATAAAAAAATTAACGGCATGAATGGCAGATTAGACTTGCCCAAGACCTGCATCAAAGCACAATCATCAATTCAAGATTTAGATAATTGAATTGTAAAGAATTATACCTAATAATTGCAAAAACGAATAAAACATCATATCACGCAATCCTCCACCCCTAAAACAGTTGAATCAATGGGTTAGAAAAGAAATGACATAGTTATCTAGGACAGCCCCTTTTAATAAACTTATGCGTGTCAAATTGTATTGCTTCGTTTGACATAATTATTTGCTTGTATTAGTTATCAATAATTGACTAATCAGTCAAAGCGATATTTTTTTCAATGCAAATGATGCTATTTAGAACACGCCATATCAGGATTAGTTGCAATCAGCCAATGGATTAACCATAATTGTCCCTTCATCCTCTAAATAGGGATCCGCCCCATCCGTCTCAGCAAAGATTAATTGACCTACATCCGTGAACGCATAACTATGATTTTCAATCATCTGACAGGCTCGCAACCAGTGTTTGATAGCGGCAACCATATTTTTGCCAACCCCAAAGGTTACTGTTGCATTATCTGACTGAAATGCTGTGGGTTCTTTAGCTAAATTCTGAAACCCCTTTGTCAACCATCCATAACGTAACTGAAAGGTCTCATGGCGAGAAAATGCGGTCTTTGCAGGGTTAAACATCATCTGTATAATTCTCGTTTAAACGCTCAATTAATGTAGCAAAACTTACTAAAAATAAGGCAACTCTTACGAACTGTATCTCTCTTGCTCTTGCCTATCTAGTCAATTTGCAATGATATGGCAAACTATCTCCCCCGCCCTATTATTCAGTCTATATTTGCAGGGCTGATTAGTGCTATTTTTTTGGCTTAAAAACACTGCCTGCTTCTTTCTCAAGGGCATGAGTATGCTGCTCAATAAAAACCTGTAATTCATTCACCATTTTACGATTAGTCGCGCTACAAGCCGTTTTAAATCTTGTGTGCAAACTTTGCGGTAAATCTAAACTTAGACGCTTCGTTGGCTCGCCCGAACCTTTGCGAGCCGCCATTGGCTGACTAGATAATCTTTGTTGCTTGGCTTTGTCATGCCCTGCCCCGCCTTGCTCAAACGCTATAATCTGTTCTTCTGTCAGAATTTTAGGTTTAGGTGCTTTGGAAAAATTTTTAGCCATAATGAAGTATTTCCCTAGTCAAAGTTTGTATTTGTTTTGCAGCTTTACTCTTAGGCGACCATTCAAAAATGCTCTGCCCCATAGTCAAACTTTCTGCAAACGCCACCCTGCTTTCAATTTCAGACTTGAGTATAGGCAATCCACCTTCTGCAGCAATATGGCGAATTTGACGACCAATCACAGTATTACTAATTTTACGGGAAACCACAAACCCACATTTGAGGGTTTCTTTATATTGTTGCGCCTCTTGCACCTGTTTAACAGTCAGATCAGATGCCCAAGTAGACAAACCAGAAGGCTCTATCGGTAACGCCACAAAATCCGAAGCAATAATACAAGAGCGCGCGACTTCTTCGGCATGAGGCGGTCCATCAATCACAGTATGTTTGTAATCGGCAGCCATTTTTAGCGCATCTTTAGCCATATTTTCTCGTGCCAAACTCACTACCTGAAAATTAGTATCATCACGCAAACTAGCCCAAGTGCTCGTTGAGCCCTGCTTGTCCGCATCAATAAGCAATACCTTACAACCTTTTTTAGCGAGACAAGCCGCTACATTGATCGCTAAAGTAGTCTTGCCTACCCCGCCTTTCTGGTTTAAAAATGCAATAATCATTATGATATTATCTTAATTCGTGGTTTTGTGTAAATGTGGGTAAGAAGTTTAGTTCATTACCACAAAACCACATTACTACAAACCCACACTAAAATACAAGTACCTTACAACTTTTTTAGCGAGACAAGCCGCTACATTGATCTCTAAAGCCATCTTGCCTACTCCCTTTTTTGATTTAGAAATGCAATAATCATAAATTGAAATTACTTTAATTTGTGGTTTTGTGTAAATGTGGGTAAAATGGTTAGTGTATTACCACAAAACCACATTACTACAAAAACACATTAATCTTAAACTAAGTTTGAATATTAAGTGTCAATGAATATTGACACATAGGGGTTCAACGGACTACACTCTAATTTTATTAGATCATCACTAATGCAAACAGTTATTTCAATTGGTACATTTGAATCTAAAGCACTTAAATTATTAGGTGAAGATGAATATTTCAAATTAATAGCCATGCTTGCGGCGAAACCGAAAGCGGGAACACTCATTAAAGGAACGGGTGGTTTGCGTAAAGTACGCATTCAAGGTTCTGGGCGAGGAAAACGAGGGGGATTACGAGTTATTTACTACTACCACAACGCTAATAAGCCGATATTGATGTTGTTGATTTATGCTAAAGCTAAGTCAGATGATATGTCTGAAGTAGAGAAAAAAAGCTACAAGAAAATTGTGCAACAGATTATTGACGAGTTTAAATAGAGAACACTATGGATATTGAACTACACAAAGAATTACTAAGCAATCTAAAACAAGCGGTAACCGTTGTTAAAGGGGATGAATCTAGGTCTGCTAAACCTTATGTTGTGTTCACTCCCGCAGACGTTAAAGCGATTCGTAGTAAGATCAAAATGTCTCAACGTGTATTTGCCAATGAATTTAATATTCCGCTAGATACGCTTAAAGGTTGGGAACAGGGCAAGCGCACGCTTGATGCTGCACAAACTAATTACCTGCGGATGATTGCAGCTAACCCAGAATATGTGCGAGAAACCATCGCGGCATAAGCTAACTTAAAATCTTTTTATCAACATCGCTAGTAATAGTTACATTTACACAAACCCACATTTGCACAAAACTACATTTTATTGAGTTGGCGTTCTTGTTTGTCTCTCACAGAACGTGATTTACAAAACCCAATAAATGCCCATACACCCAAATAAATGCACCTCGGATAAGCGCCTAGATCACTTTATTACTGGTCACAACGCTGTCTTTCTCAAAAGTAGAGCTAGCCATCTTTATAGCTTTTGGAGACTAGTACGTAGAGTCGTAGACACGCTGGATCCCAATTTTAATAAACACCCATCATCAAATAAACGCCGGTCTCGACTAAACGCCTAGGACAAAGGGATCATGTGAGGCTGCTAAGAAATAAACGAGGAGATACAGTATGTAATTATGCCATTGAAATATACGTATGTCTGTGGTACATATGTACGGATGTATATTTCAATCTGGAGCCAGACCCCTATTATATACTTTGCATGTGAATATACTTTGCATGTGAACTGATATGCAAAGGAAGAGGTCTGGAAATCAGACACACTTTTCTTGACGTGCGAAGGAGGGGCCTGGCTCCAAACCATACTATAGTATGTACGTATAATGCCTTCATAAGGCCAGACAAACTTGATTATTAGTTTAGCATCACCATTCTGGCTAATTTCACGGGCTGGCGGCCTAGTATTAGCCTCGGGACCAGGCCGCGGGGAAACAGGCACCTCAAGAAAAACTTTTCCCCACGGCGTGGTCCCGAGGCTAGTCCATGTACCCGCGGCTAATAATTGAGTATCGTAAAAAAATTAAGGCCATTTCGGGGGAACCCCGCCCATTTCGGTGGAACTAGGAGCATGCGGCGCTGCTGCTAAACTAAAGATCAAATTTGTCTGGCCTAATCAATGCTACATAGAGTATTAACATGTTTTGCTCCTGTCCAGAGTTTCCGGTAACGTGGGAGACCCTCTCTTGTGGAAAGAGAGAGACTATGACCATGATCGAAGTGCAAGAGGGGACGGAAGAGTATGCACACACCATCAAAGAGTTTCAGGAGTCCTTGCCGAAGCGAAAAATCAAGTTTTCTATCGAGAAAGTTCAAAGGATTGAGAACATGACTGAGTATTGTAAGCACGTGGCCCTTCAGGAAGCCCTTTCGGTCAAGCACAAGAAGGAGCCGTTGGTGAGGAGGCTATTCCATGGATCCCGAAAGGGTAGTTTACAACCAATTGCAGTCCAAGGGTTCAACAGAAATTTTGCTGCTGATGCAAATGGTAATTTGGTTTATTGTATGTGAATATAATTATTACATTCTCTTGCAGATAGTTTCCTTATCATGTAAAGCCTTACGCATTGTGGTGTTTATACAATTCCAGTACCACTGACAACAACCAGAAGTTCGTTAATTCCCCTTTACCATTTCCTTGGAATGACCATAATTTTTTTTAGATTTTCCTGATTCTGCTCAGAATGGCCTGAAATTCAAGTTTCGTGGTTATTCAATGATGATGCCTACTTTTGCACATGCTCACAATTTTATGACATTAGATGCGGCCGACCTCATTGTCTGTTTCTAGCTACGTAGCTACAACAAAATTAATGTTTGTGAAGCTATGTACTGTAACAAAAAATGTTTACAGAATCACGAGAATAGTGTCTCATGAAAATAGAGCTACGCCATTGACAGTGTACAGAAGAAGGTTCGACAATCTTGCAATTCTGGCTTCGACACACGAGCAAACATACCTTCTTTTGTTACCGCTCATACTTGTACATACCATAATTGTTGAAATTCCACCCTCGGTTGGGACTTGTATACACTATTGTGATATCTTAATAGGCTTGGATTTGATAAACATTCTTAATCACACGAGGCACCATACAGTTATACGCATGTGCACAAAAACCACTGATTAAAATTAATATAAAACCTACTATAACAAATACTACACTCCCTCTCCCATAGGAAGGAAACACATTAATATTTGAGACCTACCGTATTTCGTCTAATTACAGAACCACTCAAATAGAAGAACCAACGTCAGTTTTCATTCTATTTATATTAACCATTTCCATTTCGTTATTGTGGTGCTTAGCTAATTAGAACGCACATGGCATGGCCAGCTGCACCATGCAAAACCAGTGGTAAAATACAGTCCAGGTGCCATGAAATCCACGGATGGCACAATAATAAAAAATTCAACGTATTTTTCGTACACAGTGGATTTATTTGTAGGTGTTATACTAATTAGTTGTCTTACGGTAGAATAAATCAGACTCGTTCTTTCTAGGCCTATGAGTTAGGTAGTAGTTTACCAAATACTACATGGAACTGTTTATTTACAGAGTCCTTACAAGTTATTAGATGCTACTAAAATGGCTAGGGTTACTTTGATAGTCCTTGATCTAAACACCCGGGCCATGTGATAGAGCTTCCTAATAGCTACAGAATGCATGTTTTAGTTCTGAAAAATTGTCACTCTAAACTCAAGTTACGGGCTCTCATATGGCCTATGATGTAAAGGCAAAACTCGTGCAGGCAGGTAAAATGTATAATAATTTTAGTTGTGTATATACGCTTACTACGATCATCATCTGCTATAATAATGAATGTTGATGGGAACAGTACTCCAGGAGTGGGAGCAGTGAAGGCTGGGTTGTTTGGGTCCTCGGATGGTTGGGAACTTGCTTGAAATCCCTCAGTACCCTCGGCAATTTCATCAGGAAATAGCGTAAACGCAAATTCCTGTAGTTGATCCTCAGGAAGAAAAAAGAGCACAAATGATCGTACGCCAGGAATTGTGATGAGGTAATCATTATCGCCAGCATCATCTGACAGAGTAGCTGCTCGGATGTTATTGTTGGGTGTAGCATCATTGACTTCAATAACAATTACGTAGGTTTGCTCAGTGAAAATCCCA
>VSKX01052144.1_pt1 | contig 16773 bp, 11 predicted proteins | sample 4799481 | NCBI WGS metagenome assembly VSKX01 (sample SAMN12179537, study PRJNA552185) | sponge metagenome | biome: deep-sea hydrothermal plumes; feature: spots directly above weak diffusing fluid; material: sea water; isolation source: sponge from the Swan site of a hydrothermal vent ...
ACAATTGAAGAAGAATTAGTTAAAGATAAAACTCATATTTCTGCAGCACTTAACTTGATTAAAAAAGAGCGTGCAATAAAAGGGCAAGTTTTATATAAATTTTTTGCTGATGTTACTCAATTTACAGAAGGTAATGGTTATAAGTTAATTCATCCGACAGAGAAAGTATTGTGTAATGCAAGTATTTCAGGTAATAAACCAATTGCAGAGCTTAACCTTACAAATTGTAAAAATTGGTTTTTATCTAATTCAAGTAATAAGGTTGAGGGGCTTGGTTTATTTATCGATTGCAATCTTAAAGATAATTTATTCATTCATATTCAAGCGGCTTCAAAACATCTTCACATTGGTGTAGTGAAATGCCTAAAACTGAATGAACAGTGGCAGTGGATTGACATTTCATCGGAATCAAAGAGTTATAAATTTTTAAAGCTAGAACCCAGAACAACATGGAAAGAGTCTCCCAATTGGTGGAGCATTGACTACGGTAATATTTATAATATGGATCCACAATCTTTTTCAGTCGAAGATTTAATAACTTTCCAAGGCTCAGCACTTAGTGAAACTCTTCTGGCTTTAATTAAGCACATGCAAGACTCATAGACAGGTTCTAAAGCGTAACGTAATACAATATAGAAAAAAGCTTCATTCGTGATCAAATTATTTCACCAAAGTAAACCTGATTACGATGAAGCTTATGTTTATTATTCCAATAAAAACTCACCAGATTTTACCTCCATCTATATCAATAACTGTGATATAGGATCCAAGTCAGAGCTATTCTCAAAAAGTTCCTTAGCTTTGTTTATGATAGATTGCGGCATCTGTTTTTTTAAATTATTTATTGCAACAGTTGTTGCACTCGAATATCTATCGTTGTTTTTTAGTGCCATTGAAAAGAAAATATAAGCTTTGGTGTATGCTTTAAACACTCTGTCATCTTCATATTTATCTAAGTTTTTTGTATTCAAATACATTTTTGTGCCATAACTTTCATATGAGGATCCTAATAGGCCTAGGAAATTAGGATAGTTTTGCTCAGAAGCTGACGTATACCAATAAGCAGATTGTTTATGATTTTCTTTCACTCCAAAACCTAAATCATACATAATAATTAGTGCTATTTTTGCATCAAAAAAATTTTGTTCGGCGGCTTTTTCTATCCATTTAATGGCTAATTTATTATTTCTTTTTATGTTGTGGCCATGCAAATATTTATCCCCCAAACTCCACTGAGCTTCAACCAAACCTTCTTCAGCAGCTTGAGTTAACAGTTCCAATGATTTTTTGTCATCCTTATATTCTGTTATCAATAAGCCAACACCAGTGTATATATTCGCTAAGCTATATTTAGCTTCAGCTAAACCTTGTTCAGCCGCTTTAGATAAAAAGTTAATAGCTTGTGGAATATTTATTGTTGGATCTATCCAATAGCCTTGTTCATTCTTTGACGCTAACTGTAATGCGTATCCTTGGTAATACATCTCTCCTAAATTATATTGAGCTTCAATCAGTCCTTTTTCAGCTGCTTGCTGATAGAATTCAAACGCACGAGTCTTACTCGTTGGGTTTAACCCTATAGAGCCAATTTTTGTCTCATGCTTAACGCCTAAAATATTCTGAGCTACAGCATTGCCTTGTATTGCAGATTTTTTGAACCACTTGTTTGCTTGTTTTAGATCTAAAGTTACTTCTGCACCACACGGATACAATTTTTTGAGCTTATCTTTATAGTTAACATTATATGGACTGGTTTTCTTGCTATCAGAAGCTAGTGATTGTGCGTTATAACCTTCATACATAAGCCCTAGTACTAATTGAGCTTCTGCATTATCTTGAACAGCTGCTCGCTTATACAACTGTAAAGCTTTATTTAAATCTGTGAAGTCATTATCCTCAGCACCATATATTTTCGCTAAATGATATTGTGCTGAAGGGTGCCCTTGCTCCGAAGATTTTGTTAACCACTCGAAAGCCTTTTGCTTGTTATTAGTTACTCCGGATCCAGAAAAATACATTCTCCCTAAATGGTATTGAGCATAACTATTTCCTTGGTTAGCGGATTTAATAAACCAACTTACAGCCATCTTTTCGTTTTTTTCTACGCACAGTCCATTAGCGTACCGTAAACCTAAATTTAATTGTGCTTTAGCATGATTATTATTAGCAGCTGTACTAAACCATTGAAAAGCTTTCTTGTCGTTATGTGAGATTTCTAAACCTGACTCGTACATCTCCCCTAAAGTGAATTGAGCCTCAGCATTTCCTTGTTTAGCGTCATGTAATATTTTTAATATGTATTGAGCATTGGCATTACCGATAAATACTCTAAGCTTTAGTGAAATGATAAAAAGCTTATCATTCAAAGGAATATATATCATAGAAGAAGCCTCTATAAGAATAGTGAAATCGTGGCGAGCGAGTTTGAAATCATTTAGTAAAATTATAAACGGTAAGTAGAACTTGCGGTCCAAGGGTGGCTTAAATATTAATAACAATGACTACAAATCGAATAATAACGAGTCATTTTAACTACTATTTTAGCTTCATGATATTTAATTTCAGGCTCTGTTGAAACTATCTGTTGATAATATATTATTTGTAAAATAATACAGAAAGTTACATTCAATTTCATATTTTAAGGTAATGCTTGCTCGGTAAGACTTTCAGCCGGTCAAATTTTCAAACCAACAGGTTATTTAAACAGAGCCTAATTTCATAACTTTTAGGTATAACCAGTTCATACCCCAAGATCTTTACGGAGTTGTTTGGCTGACGTAATGATTGTGTGTAATTGATAGCTACCAATTTTCAGTTACAATCCGATTATGAAAGTTATTGATTTTTATAAGCAGAAGCATTAATCAAAAAATAATGTAACTTCAGTTAGATAATACTCCACTAATTAGCCGTTAATACTCAATCGCTCATTAAGAACAACTAATATCTAAGCGCATAAAATTAATCCCGCTTCCGATTTCTCTCCAGCTGAATTCATAATTTTCATTTAACACTATTGGTTCACCGTAAGGCACAGGAGTCTTATATTTAAGCTCGGTACCTGATACATAATTCACCCCATGTCTAAAATCAAAATCTGCCGTATCTGACGAATATTTTTTTTGCGATATATAATGCATATGATCTGTTGCAACAAGTAATACACCAAAATTAGCACAATCACCGTAACGCTCTAAATTACTTATGTCTTTGAAAACATCATATCTATTATTTGGTTCTCGATGGTTTACTTTTCTAAAGAATTCCAGCTCGATAGCGCATTTTATTTTTTCATGAGAATCTATATTTTCAATTGATATGAAAATGTCTATTTTTGCTTTAGGCGTTTTGCTTTTACTAAACTTTCCATGAGATAAAGTTATGGGCTTCTCTAATTCGATAGAAAAAATCTCTTCTCTTCGAAATATGAAAAGTTCGCCAACAGACTTTAATATTGAAGATAACTGGAGCTGTAAAGATGCTTCATTTTCAACCTTTATCAATCCTCCATTAATTTTTTGATATAAACTGTCAAATGATAAATTTATTATTTCTCTTAAACGTTTTTCAAACATGAACAAGTCACCTTTACTGTTGATATAAAGCAAAGCCATATTCCCTTACAGCTTTGATACAACACATTATTATCTAGCTATATTCAACAAATCTTGATAACTCGCCACTTTGTTGTATTTAACCTTGTTGCCTTCAGTATCTACGGCTAGACATTCAAAGAATTTTTCAGCACAAGATATTTTTGCTTTTTCAATACCTCTTAATTCTAAAGAGGACATTGAACCTTTAGTTTCAGCAACAAATAAAATATGCCTTACCGTTCCTTCTTTAAAAGCAATTGCCCAGTCAGGATTGTAGCCATTTTTCCCCATAGGGGTAGGAATCGTAAACCCATTAGGTAATTTCGCATACACTTCGACATCATTGTTTGTATCCAATTGGGAAATGAATTTCCTTTCTTCTTTTGAGTCAGTCGATGCGAAATCGTAGACGTGTTTAGATAAATTTTCTACTACATTACCGAAGTCGTTGATCACTTGATTCTGAGTGAAAATGTCAGAGTCATATCGCTCTTCGATTAAATCGTATGAAATATCTTCAATAGTAGCACACGCTTTCTGTTCGTTAATGAGCCGACAAATTTCAGATATAAATTGCTCAGGGTTGACCCTAAACTTATCAAATTTAGACGGTAAAATACCTTGTAAGATGGCACATACTGTTTTTCTTATCAGTTGAGTTGCAGAAGTGATTTCACCAATAAGATCGTAAGTAACAGATGAGTGAATACTCGCAGAATGTAATTGCCTATCTCGCTCTGCAATTTCAAATCCACTGCCTTTTTTCAGTTCACTGTCGGTAAGTGACGCTTTTTGTAAACCTACTTCGGTTGTGTATTGTAGAGGCGTGACTTCCAACTCTTGATCAATCGCATTAACAGACTTTTCAACTAATTCATCAGAATCAAAATTAACTTGATAAATCGCTTTTCGATTGATTTTTTTCCAAAGCTCTTGAAATTCATCCTTATCAAAATTTTTATTACGAACATTCACTTTAGGCTTGCGGTCATCGCCAATATCAGGCATTTGTGCAGCACTAAACACACTATCAATCAATTCAAATACTTGCTCTGTATACGGTGACAATGGTTCAGGCAGCTTTGCACGCTCACCTGACTTTTTATCTTGATGATAATCATCAGTGATTTTATCATTTTCATCAGTGTAGTTATTGCGAATTAAGTAGCGTTCGATCGCTCTAGCAAGCTCTTCGGTAACAGTTACATCACCACTTTCTGTATTCATTACTTTATTTAAGAAGTAGTCTTTATCTGCTGTTTTAGGTCTAGCAGATAATGACTCGCTGATATCGTGCTGAAGTCCTTTAACAAAATCGCCAAAACTTTCATTAGCGACAATAGTCAATACGTTAATATCATGAACTGTCGCTGGGTTATCTTGCCGTTCACCTTGTTGGTTAACTGCAATTCGTAAACCACGCCCTACTTCCTGTCTACGAGAAACAATATTATTGTAATCTGCATGTTTAAGCATACAAATTACAAACACATTTGGGTTATCCCAACCTTCACGTAGTGCAGAGTGAGAAAAAATAAAACGAGTTGGCTCTTCAAAACTGAGTAGCAGTTCTTTTTCTTTCAAAATAAGATCATAAGCAGCTGCTGAATTTTCATCATTCGCTAAACCTCGCTCTTCACCACGGGTTTTAATTTTTGGATCGACCAGCTTCTTCTTTTTATCGATAGCAAAATACCCTTTATGAGTTTGTTCACTATCAATATTCGCTAAATACTTCTTATATGGATCAGTATCTTCAAGTAATTCGACATATTCAGATTTTAATAACTGATACTCTTCTTCAAATACTCTTGCATATTCACCCTTTTCATCTTCTCTACTGTAGTCACGATATTTGGCAACTTCATCAATAAAGAAAAGAGACAGCACTTTAATACCTTTAAGATACAAACGGCACTCTTTATCGAAATGGGTCTTTATGGTATCTCTTATTTGAATTTGACGAAGTGTGGCTTCAGTTATGTCATTTGACGCAACACCCACATCTAATTTTTTGCCATTAAGAAATTCAAGCGTATCACTTACCGCATTAATCTCACCGATCACAAAGCCGTCATACTCAGCTAAACCATTGGAAAGATCGATTAATCGATCACCTTTTTTTACTTTAAGCAATTTGCGAGAAATTGTACCTGTTGCCGACTTTCGCTCAATTTCTAGCCGAGCAACTGGCGCTTTTTTAGATATTTCAATTTGCTCTAAATAAAGGTAAGCATCTGTTCCCGCAAGACCGTTTGTTTTAATGCCTCTAACAGAGATACGTTTTACCAATTTTTGATTGTAAGCATCGAGCGCATCTAAGCGGTGAATTCTGTTATGAACCGTTCTATGAGTTGCCGAATACCGTAAAATGAATAACGGATTAAATAAAGGCAATGCTTTTTGAGTTGCTTGGCCTTCCATCTTTTGTGGTTCATCCAAAATCAAAATAGGACGATTTTTACTGATCACATCGATGGGTTTACGAGATTGAAAATCATCCAGTTCTTCATAAATTCGACGATTATCAGCACCTGTAGCGTTAAATGCCTGAATATTGATAATCATGACATTAATGCCACCGTCAGATGAAAAACCTTCAATCTTATGCAAGTCTTTTGAGCTGTAGGTAAAAAAGCGGATTTTTTTACCATAACTGCTAAAGTGCGATGCCGTTATCTCTAGCGACTTATGCGCACCTTCACGAATTGCAATGGTCGGCACCATAATAATAAATTTTGACCAGCCATAATGCTTATTCAGCTCAAAAATGCTTTTAATGTAGCAGTAGGTTTTACCTGTACCTGTTTCCATTTCAACATCAAAATTCAGCTCTGCACCAGGGTTATACCGCCCTTTTATTGGTTCGCCTCTATCGTTAGTGAAACGTTGTAAATTTTCTGAAATAGGCAAGTTTTGTAAACGTTGAACCTGCTGCACATTTTCAAGCAGCGTATCGCCATTTAAAATCAATTTTGAATTGGCAAAACCATCGACATTCACATCAGCTTGTCTCGTTTGTCCTTTTTTAACTTTACCGGGATCAATTCGATAGGTTTGCAATGCACTTCTAGGTTGACCTTTAAAACAATCAACAACGGATTCAACCGCCTTGGTTTGATACACAAGGGGTTTAAAATTAAGTTTCATTATTATTTTCCTTCAATACCCTTGCTTACTTAACCAGCGCTTCGAGTTTATTGAGCCACTCATTAAATAATGGGCACTGCTTTCTAATCGCATCAATCCCAATTTGCTCAGCAATAGCGATACCTTCAACGGTCTTTTTAAACTTACCAACTTTTAAAGCATCTAATCGTTTTGACGGTGCAGTTTCTCGGCTGTTGTTGATAGTTTCTGGCTCACCACATTGGTCTAAAATAGTCTGAATAACATTAGCTTCAACATTTATTGCTTCGGCTAAAATGGCTACATCGCTGAACAACAGTGCTTCAAACTCATGCATTGCCATAAAGGGGATATAACGTTCATCAACATTTATATCAGGAAACTTACCACGCAATGCTTGCAATGCACCGTCGTTCAGTAGCTGAGCAATTTCAGTGTGAGATTGCCTATTAATTTGTTCCTTGTTTGGCCACTCTTTTAAGCCGTAGTAATCAAAAAATTGAGTGATATAAATATCTGGTCGTTGTTTTAAAAAATGACCAATGTCTTTTTCAGCACGAGAATATTTTACATCGCCCCCTTTTTGACCGGGCTTTGAAATTTGTGATGCTGTGATAAAAATATTTTTGGCGGCTAAATAACCCTTTAATACCTTTTCAATAAATGTCTGTTCAGTTTTACCTTCTACAACAGCATGAACGTAAACAAAATGACTACTCATGAACTGGGCCTCCAGTTATGATGTTTTTGTTCCAAAGTTCACCAATAGAGTAATCTTCAAGCCAGCTTTCAAAATCTTCTTCTTTTAAACGGGTTAATGTTGTGGCGCTATCTTTACGATTAGCCACAATGATGTCATCGATTGAGAAATGATTAATTAACTCAGGCGACTGAGTCGCTATCACTACTTGTGTGCGCTCAGACGCTGATTTGATCAGCTCCGCTAAAATGGCAATCGCAGCTGGGTGAAGTCCAAGCTCTGGCTCATCGATAATAATGGTTGAAGGCGGGTTCGGTTGCAGCAAAGCGGTTGCTAAGCAGATAAAGCGAATAGAGCCGTCAGATAAATGGTAAGGCTGCATTGGGTAGTCGGAGCCTTTTTGATGCCAGCTTAGGTTCACTTCTTCTTTTTCACCACTTTTTCGTGGCTCAAGTTGAAAGTCGTCAAAAAAAGGCGTAACCAACTTAATAGCATTAGTTATTTCTTTGTATTCAGATTGAAAATCATTTTTTAACTTAAGTAAAAATGCACCAATGTTGGCAGCATCTGTTCTCAACGATTTGTTGTCTTGCACAATTTCGTATTTACGCATTGGAGCTGTAGAGCTGGTATCATGAAAATGATAAATTTTCCAAGATGTAATAGCGTTATAGACAGGTAGTGCATTTCTACGATCTGAGGTGTTGTTCTTTATTTCAGCAACCATATTAGACTGCCCAAGAGAATTATCACCTAGTTTCCACCAACCTGAGCTACCCAATAGATAAAATCTTGCTTCGTCTTGCAGTGCAACGTCATTATTTGGAGTGGACACTAGGTCAAAACGATAGCCCCAGTCTGAAAATCGAGTTGAAAACTCAATTTTTTTAGTATGCTTTGCACCTAAATGTAATTGGTCATTAGCACCACCTGAATCACGGATAAAGCGGTTTAAATTGCCTTCCATTAATGCACTTAACAGCCTAAAAAAAGCAATGAAATTACTTTTACCTGCACCGTTAGCACCGACAATCACGTTAAGCGAATTTAGCTTAAAGTTATCCAGCGACTTAATCGATTTAAAGCCTTTAATGGTGACAAAATCTAAAGGGGTATTTGACATTGATTTATCCTTAAATCGACTTCACGTCCGTGATGGGCGATAGCTGTTTAAAAATCTGTTCTACGTTTATTTTAACCGCATCATTAGCAAAGCCATCATCTCTAAATACAATACGCAGTGGTTTTAATTGCGCTAGTTGTTTTATCAATTCGTTACTGACATCTTTGGCAAAGCAGCCAATTAAATCGGCATTGTTGCCATCTTTATCGCTATTCACACAATAAACATCTTTGCCTTCAAACTGAAGTTTAGCAATTGGCAGAGTTAACCCTACACCCCAATCCAATAATACTTGGAACAGTAAGTCTTCGTCAGTGCGGTCAGGTTTTATGTTTTCCACTTGGGCAAACATATCAGCTTGATTGATTTGATCAGGATTATAGTAGACGTCTGTCATATTTGACGAGGCGATTTTTAGGACTCGGAAGCCATCATTCACTTTAATATTTTCTTTTTGCTTCAGAACTTTTCGAATTCGTTCTTTACCTAACTCAGCTATTGTATTTAAACCTAGTTTGAAGGCGTCTGATTGTTCATCACAAATTTCTGGTAACTGAACAGCTATAAACTTTCTTTTCGTTTTTTCTTCTTCATTGATATTAATTACGGCATGTGGTGTTGTACTTGAACCAGCAAAGAAATCTAAAATGATATCATCAGCTTTGGTTCCCATTTTTATTAGCTTTTCTACTAATTGTACAGATTTAGGGAAACTCATCACAGCAGCACCAAACAATTCTTTAACTGTTTTCCTCCCGTAATCATTGTTTATTTCTTTATCTGTCCAAAGAGATTTAGCTAGAGTTGTGGCAACTTCCCCATTCTTATCAAGTAAATAATCTTTACGGTAAATGCGCCATTCATCCCCCGTTTTTTCAGCCGTCAATAAATGACTTTCTTTTTGTGCTTTTTCTCTGCCCCATGTCCAACAAGTTTTAATTTCATTTGGAGCATCTGGCCAAATTTCAGAATAGCTTTCATTCTTTTCTACCGTAACTGATCCATCTTCCGATTTCACATATAGCGGATAATATAATTTCGGCCTCGTAACTGGGTTGAATGACTGATTTCGGTTTCTTAAACCTGTTAATCGAAACTTGCCATTTTCATCTTCTTTATTATATTCATCAACCATTTTCCCTTCTTTTTCGAGACCGTAAATTGATGATATCTGCATTGCATCTTTAACAAAGATCAAAACATACTCATGAGTTTTAGCAATAAATTTATCTAAATTTCTACCCCTGGGGTTCAATTGAACGGCTAACTGAGCAATAAAATTTTCTTCTCCAAAAACTTCACTTCCTATCTTAATAAAATTGTGAGCTTCATTATCATCAATGCTAATAAATAACACACCATTATCTGATAATAGATTTCTTGCAAGCTTCATACGAGAGTACATCATCGTCAGCCAATCTGAGTGAAATCGACCATTTGAATTAGGGTTTGAAATAAGCTTATTTCTTTCTTCGTCTGTCTGCTCAGTCTTCTTTAAATATTGTTCCTTCTCTTCAGCAAAATCATCTTTATAAATAAAGTCATTCCCTGTGTTATAGGGGGGATCAATATAGATCATCTTCACCTGACCTAGATACGTTTCTTGCAAGAGTTTCAGCGCTTCTAGGTTATCGCCTTCAATAAACAAATTTTCAGTAGTATCAAAGTTAACGCTTTCTTCACGGCATGGCCGCAGTGTTTTAGCTATGGGTGCATTTGCTGTTAACAATGCTTCACGCTTGCCCGGCCAATTTAGGTGATAGCGTTCTTGCGGCCCTTCAACAATGGAGTCTGACAGCTCTTGTTTTAGTTGGTCAAAGTCGATAGACAGCTTCAGACTATTGTTGTCATCCTTTGCTTCTGTAATGCAGTTGGGAAACAACTCTCGAATTTTGGCAATGTTGTCCTGCGATAAGTCCGGTGAGTGCATTTTTAGCTTGTCCATCTTGCTTCCTAAATCTGGTTTTAATTCTGGTTCTAGCTCGGTTTCATACCGTAGCGAGCTGCTTTTTCATTACCGCATAAAAGCACTGAACTTTCACTTTCATGGTTATGATTACTAAAGCTATATTTTATAATTTCAATTCACTTAGCTTCTGTTTTATTTGCTTTAACTGCTCATTTATTTTCACTTTGTTTTTAAACTGTTTTTCGTTTTGCAGCTTGTTTTGTAATTGCAGTTGTTTAACATCATGTTGTTCAATTTGCTTAATGCGTTGTATCAGCTCAGAAAAGGTTTCTTGCTCCCTAATTGCATAGGGTAACAAACTTGCCAATATTTGTTGATATAAGCCTTGGGTGTTAATGGCTATTGGCAAATTACTGCGCTCTGAATCTTGCTGAAGCCATTGCGAACTATAATAGTCTGATAAATTTACTTTACCGTTACTGCCGATCGTTTTGTAACAACTCATCACTTTTAATTTGGCGGTAGTATGTGCCTTTGCTGATACCACTTCAAAAATAATCGGATGTGGTATGGTTTTATCTATGGTTTCCAGCACTTGTAAATCAACATCTACTTCTTTTAGTGTCAGCCTGAACACTTCTATTTCTAGGCACTGTTTATGCCCTTCAATATTCAACGTATGCCCTGATAATTTACTCACCCATTGAATTTGGTCAACCTGCTTTACAAATAAATCCTTGGTAGCTGTATTAACTTGCGCCGCTTGATAAATTTTGCTTTTAGTCACCAGTTGGTTAACTAATGTGCTTTCAGGGTATTTAAACAGGCTTGGGGATTTCATGAGTTTTCTCTTGCACTGCACTCGCTATCGGCGTCTTGCACTATGATAAAGTTGATCAGTTCAAAGTCATCCAAACCTTGTATGGTATTCACTAATGCACTGGTTTCTCCTGTATGAAACAGGCTATCGATGTCTTGTTCTTCTTTTACTGCGATCATCGAATGAATGGCTTCTGATAAAAGATTTGAATACGCATCCATCGTTTTACCATTGTTAGTTTGCTGATTAAAAGCCTTACAAACATCAGCAACAGGTTCTGACACACCTTTACAAGAAGTACGCACAATATCCAGTAATGGCTTTACTTCGGTGTGATTGGCGATTAGCGTACCATTTTTGCTGATATAAACCAGATAATATGGATGAAGTCGATTTTTTTGGTCGATGTTTACACTTTCGTTAACGTTTCTGAGAGTAAATATAACACCTGCTTTTAGCCCTAATTCTTTGTTTGTTGGTACAACTGCATGCATGCCATTAGGTGCTGCTACGGGTTCGCCGTGCTCTTTGACGTAGTTGATTAAGTCTAACCGGAATTCATTGAGCCCAAGGTCGGTAATCGATACACCTGTTTTGACATCCTCTAAGTCAATAACTTCTTCTTGTAGTTTTTTAAGTTGTTCTTTTCGGTAGCTGACATCATTGGCTTTGGCACTGAGTACGTTATCGTCGCCTGTAGCCGTAACATCAACGATTGTCATGCGGCTTTCAACTCGCTCTTTTAAGTTAATGTATTCATCTAGAGTGATATTTGGCCAATAGTTCACTAGCTGAATAGACTGGTTTTTCGATCCTATTCGGTCTATTCGCCCAAAACGCTGAATGATACGAACAGGATTCCAGTGGATATCGTAGTTAATCAGGTAATCACAATCTTGTAGGTTTTGACCTTCGGAGATACAGTCGGTCGCAATCAGCAAGTCAATTTCAGCGTTTTCTTCTGGCAGAACAAGGTGCTTCTCTTTCGATTTGGGTGAGAACAGTGTTAAGCATTCTTGAATATCGTAACCTTTACGTCTGGTTTGGAGCGTTGTTTTAGGTAGACCTTCGCCTTTTATCCTTGCGGTATGGATGCCTTTTATTGTTAATAATTCACCTGCTAGGTTTTTATAAAGGTAATCGGCTGTGTCTGCAAAGGCTGTAAAAATAATGATCTTTCTGTTGTTTTCATTTATAGGGTTATCAATTTTTTCTTGTATATGTTCTTTTAGATGTTGAAGCTTGACGTCATGTTCTGGCGTTATTTTTTGCATTTCACTGAGTAAGCTTTCCAATAAAACACAATCAGCCGATAGATTTTGCTTCCATGTTGGTAGATCCATATCCATCAGTTTGATTTTTATTTTATTGCCAATTTCCATTTCCTGAAATGGGATAAAGTCATCGTCTTCGCTATCCAGTGCGTCCATTGCACCTTCGAAGTCCCATATTTCTGATATGCCGCCTTTATCTTCAAATTCTTTTATAGTATTTAATACGCCCATATGATGATTACATAAACTTTGCAGTGTGAGCCTAAATGCTTCAACTGAGCTTTCTAAGCGTTTTAACAAGTTCGTAGTCATTAAGTTAACTAGGCTTTTCTCTCTATCAGCTTGCTTTAGTTTGCCTTTTCCTACACCGACTTCGGTATCATACATTTCTTCGTATTTTTGTAATCGGCTAGGCAAAACGAAATTGATAGGCGTGTAAATTGATAATGATAGCTCTTGCAGCGTTGCATATATTTGATTCAGTGAGATGACTTCTTTTAAATGAGTCAGTGAACAATGAAACGATAAGGGTTTTCTTCTTTCAGGGAAATGACCAATGTCAGTGGTATCATAAAACGTTTGGATATGCCTGCGTGATCGGGCAATAGTAACGGCGTCTAACACTTCAAAAAAATCGAATTCAAGTGCGTTGAGTATCGCCTTTGGTGTGCGCTTTTTTGGTTCTAATTCAGACCATTCATTAAATGCTTTTTGTGCATTTTTAAAAATGGTATCAATTGTTTTAGAGGATCTTAACTTGCTGCTCAATTGCTCTTGATCACCTTCATATGCTAGTGCTAATTGATTTTTTAGGTCTGTAAACCCTGTATTAACTGGGGTTGCTGACAGCATAAGAACCTTGGTTTTTACGCCTTCTTTAATCACCTTTCTCATTAATTTTTGGTAACGTGTTTCTCTGTCTTTTACTGAAATATCATTTCGAAAGTTATGTGATTCATCGATAACAACTAAGTCGTAAGCTCCCCAATTAACTCTATTTAGTGGTGTGCCAAATGAATCTCCACTTGTTCTGTCAAGATCGGTGTGGCATAACACATCATAATTAAACCTGTCTTTAGCAAATATATTGGTGTTTAAGTTTCGGTTATAGTTAAGCCAGTTATCTGCAAGTTTTTTAGGGCACAAAACTAGAATATCTTTATTGCGTAACTCGTAATACTTCATAACAGCTAACGCAGTGAAAGTTTTACCTAAACCAACTGAATCGGCCAGAATACAACCATTGTATTTTTCGAGTTTATTGATGAGCCCAACAGCAGCATCCTTTTGAAAATTAAAAAGTTTGTTCCATATTAGCGTATCTTTATAACCAATACGCTCATTGGGAAGTACATCTTCATCTAACTCATCTAAAAACTCGGAGAAGATGTTGTAGAGCATCAAAAAGTAAATACGCTCAGGTGCGTTTTCTTGATAGATGGATTCAATATGTTCGATAATACTTTCAGTAACATCTTCTGCTTTTTCTTTGTCTTGCCAAATTTGATTGAACAGTTGTAAATAGCTTTGAGTGTTAAGGTTTCCATCACTTTTTTGAACGAAATTAGAGACAGCATTACTTTTTTGATAACCCAAATCTACGGCACTAAAACCCGTGATAGGCATATATGCAGCACTATTATTTACCCCATCAACCATAGCAAACTGTTGCATGGGCGAATTGGTTACGTTTGACTTGAAGGTGCATCTGCTTTTTATCCAATCAGCGCACTCTTTTGCAATAGCTTTTTGATTAAGCTTGTTTCTCAACTGAATTTCAAATTCTGTGCCGTAAAGGTTTATTTCGTTGGGGTTATTTTTATATTTTGGAATGAAGAATTCACGTCGCTCTTTACGCAGTTTGTCCGTTACTTCGCTGGCTACAAATGTAGGTGAGGTGAAAACGAATTCTAACTTTTCAATTTTAGATAATTCTGACTTTAAGGCTTCGTATGCATATATTGAGAAACATGAGGCAGCAATGCGAAGCTTATCCCCGTTTTGGATTGTCTCTTTAAGATCATCTCCAAAGAGGTCATTTACATTGTCGATGAGCTTCATCATTTTTCCTCAACATTTTATTAGCAACAATTTAAACGTAACCCATTAAATTTATTGAATGTCTGATACCTGACAGTGCGTTACTTTGCCATAGTAACTTGAATTCTCAAAAGAGATAGCGCAAATTTTGTGAAGTTTTAGGTATAATTTTGCACATTATTATTATATTTAGCTTTATAGATTAAATAGATGAGTTTTGTATATGATTGATTCTTCGGCAGGACAAAATGAGCTTGTATACAAGTATCGAAATTTCAGTAATAACCATTTACAAGCAATACGGGACAACTTGCTGTGGTTTTCTGTGAGTGACACCTTTAATGATCCTTTTGATAGTTGCGAACGACTGTTTGCTGAAAATACAAAAGTTGCGTCAATTATTGGTTTTTTAGAACAAACGATACCCGAATTTGAGCTTGATGCTTTGAAGGCATCACTTGATGGTAGCGGTGAAACATTAGCGAGCCAAATATTTGCAAAACGGCAAACTATTTTGGCGACAGAAGAAATACAAACTGGCTTTAGTCTAATTTTTGCACAAATGATGCGGTCTTACATATTTTGTACCTCAATAAAACCAACAAACCCATTAATGTGGGCTCACTACGGCGATTTTCATAAAGGTATTTGTGTGGGTTACCGTAAAGACTTAATCGACAAATTAGAAGTGAGGAAGTCATCTCCAGTGGAATATTCTAAGGAACAGCCAGACATCATGAAAATACTGACTATAGAAGCTGATAAACAATTTACCGAAGTCGATAATTTAATTTGCACCAAATCTAACGTTTGGAAATATGAAGAGGAATATCGCTTTATCTTAGATAAGTTACGAGTTGGCGTGTTCAAAGAGGGTAAAGATTTTACCTCTGACTCTATTCCAATACCTCATTCTGAAAATGCTATCGAATCGATTCACTTTGGACTTAAAGCTTCTGAGTCTGATAAAAAACACTTAAAGACAAGTTTGAAGAATCGAAATATAAAATTCTTTGATATTAAGCAAGATGGTTTCGGATTAATAAGTGTGGTTCATTCTTCTTCATGATCGTTTTGAAGTAAGCTTTAGCTATTATGTGAAAATGCTTTCCTTGCACATAATTCCATTTTATTCATGTATGAAAAATAAAATCAGTCATAGTTCCAACCAGCGGCAAATGTCGAATTTTCACATTTCTTATATGCTTCTAGGGCGAATGGCATTCCTAATTTGAAACAATCTAGCATTGTGTAGTCTTTACCAGGCTCGGCACCAGCTTCCAAAAATGAATGTTCGATATTGTTTGCCATTATATATACCAGATCTTCTAGCGTAGTTGGATCGGTAACTTCAACATTTCGGATAAGTTTCTTTCGCATTATGACCTCTACTATTTATGGTTTATGTTAATCAAGCTCTGCTTGAGCTTGCGGTTGTGAGATGAGTTGCTTTGATGTTTGAATACTGTTGGTTTCGTCAGTTGATGTTTGAACTTTGGGCTGGGCTGTTTGATTTTGATGCTCATATTCCAAAACATACTTATTGATCTTCTCTGCATCTTTTGATGCTCGTAATATTTCTTTTGGGTCGTCTTGCAAAACTTTAATCCAGTGATCGACATAGGCGGCATATTGGCCAAAGTCGTGACCTATTTGCAGTTCGTCGCCGAGCATGAGTGAGCCTATTTCAGCTCTCAGTTCTTCTTTAGCATAGGATTCATCACCAAATCGCCCTGTCATATCTCTATTGAGTCTGTGCGTAGCTCCGGTTGAATGGCAAAGCTCATGCAATGCTGTTGCATAAAATTTATCATCGGTTTCAAACTGGTTTCGTTGGGGTAAATGTATATCGTCTGTCGATGGGCAATAATAAGCGTTGTTGTATTGGTCGTGATGAAAGGGCACGCCTGAGTTTGTTAAGATTTTTTCAGCTCGTTCTTGTCGCTCAAATGTTGGCAGTGCCTTAACTTCTAGCTCTGGCAAGCCATCGACTTGCTCAGCATTAAAAACGACTGAAGAAAACACTCTGGGTTTATCGAGTCGAACATTGACCTTAATTGGCTTGCCGTCAGCGCCTAATATCTTCTTTCCGTTGTCATCTTTCTTGTCGATAACGTATTTATTCTTATAAATTATTATCCCTCATAAAAATATTTTCATGAGGGTTATACTCGTGAGCGAT
>VSKX01017593.1_pt1 | contig 16749 bp, 20 predicted proteins | sample 4799481 | NCBI WGS metagenome assembly VSKX01 (sample SAMN12179537, study PRJNA552185) | sponge metagenome | biome: deep-sea hydrothermal plumes; feature: spots directly above weak diffusing fluid; material: sea water; isolation source: sponge from the Swan site of a hydrothermal vent ...
ATTTTCACATAAAAAAAAAAAAAAAAAAAGTTAAAGTATACGGGTAAATAAACGGAAAAATATCCAAAACATTCACGCATGCGCAAACAGTCGGTAGCAGGCCTTCTCTTTCCTCTTTGAAGGCCTGTGAAGGAGGCTAACTAAATACATGGTCTATCTCCACTCCACAAAATATGAGGCCACTCTGTGTGTTATCACAATCTAGAAAAATGTTGACCTAGACACTTGCATTTGCTAACAATTATAGCAATCTACACACAACTCACCCATTGATCCATCACTAGTCTTATGCATCTTGGAAACCAGTCTCTTCACCTTCTTACGTCGTCTTCCACCAATGCTGGTAGTTTCAGTCTTCTTTTCTTTTTCTGTGATGTAATAATATGAAGTTAGCTCATAAATTATTGCCTCACCGGTGACCTCCTCATCACTTGATAGCTCCTGGACTCTTCGCCTTTTTTGCCCTGCACTATCTATAGGAATAGTACAATTGTGACATCAATTACTGGAGAACCTGGCACTTCAGAACCGGCATTTTCAACACACCTTTGTCTTGTTTAGTTCCTTTGACTCTTTTGGTTCCTCTAGCAGTTTGATTATTTCTATAAGGAGATGAAAGCAGCAAAGATGTGTACTGCTAAAACTGAAAGATAAACTCACTTCTTCCCTCTTCTACTCAAGGGCTTCGTTTTCTTAGGTTGTGGGCTTTCTTCCTCACTGTCCTCATCTATAAAAAACATTGTCCCCACTGTGCACACAAATACTTTGACTCTCACTGTCAATATCAGAATCATCCAGTCTAACAAACAGGCCTGATGCTTTAGTCTGTGATGAAGAATCGAGTAATCAAAACTACACACATAGTATATTATCATAGTGTATACTTTTGTAGCCTTCTCTTTGTGAGGGGGTATTATTTCTTTTGGTGGAGAGGTAGTCATAGGTGTAGGAGAACTTGGAGCAGATACACTATGAAAAAAATATTTAAGTAAGCGATATTGAGAAAAACCTACTCTTTTTGAGGCTTCGGTTCTACAACTTTCTCAGCTGATGGTGCCTTCTTTTTATCAACTAACAGCCATGCAGAAATGATGATAACGTAGATGGCAGATACATTTGACAGCGTAATTTACCACTTTTACTGCCAAAGAAAGACATCACTGATCCTTTAGGAGCAGGTTTGGATTTACTGGCTTTTGTTTTTGTCGTTGTTGTTTTGGGTTTAAGGTTGTCTTGCTTTGCCACTTGGTGGGGGGATGGGACATCTTTGTAAATATAAATAGAATAATAATAAGTTAGCATCTAAGCCTTCACTACCTTGTTTAGACTCGTTGGGTATCTCCATGTGTGACAAAGTAGGAAGAGGGGGCTTTACTGTGGACTCAGTGTGAGAATAGCTCTTCTGCTCACGCGTACCAGTATTCCTTACAGCATCCATTGCGCATTCTATAGGGCTCCATCTGTTCAAAGAATCAAGTCAGTCCACAACAGTGAGGCACTCACTTGGAATATTCACTAACACATTCTTGACTTATGTCATAATCAGCTGTATACAAAGAGCAAGTTTCCTAGCCACAAAAAATAATGTATCAGAGAATAGTACCTAACGTAACAAATACCTTTAACTTGTGCTTCTGTACAGAATAAATATGAATGCCCAGCAACTCAGAAAATTTCTTTTTCATATCTAATTGATAAACAGTTGGCGAGTCAAATAAGAGCTATTTCTATTCACATTCTATTCATAATAACCTTCTAGATCATCCTCCCCAACAATACACACTTGATGATTCTGTACATACAGTAACGATGAGCAACATACTTAGAGATAATCACATAGCTACCTGCTTGTTGGATATTCCAGTAACAAGATAGGTGACATTTAGCTGGTGATTTGAATTATTCTTCCGACAGTGAGATACATAAGAGTATAGCATTCTGGAGAAATACACAGTGGCTATAATGCAATGATACCCATTCAACTAAAATTGTGCTGTGTGGTGCTGGCAAAGAGAGGGGAGGTCCAGGAAAGGAGAATTTACTGGCTGGGTAGGCCGGCCTATTTTGTAGAGCTTCGATAATGGGTTTAATGGTTTCGTTTTACAACGTCTATCTGCTTATCGCTATCAGGATGACCTCCTTTACCGTTTTGCAGTGTTAGCAGGCACTTCCAAGCTTCTGCTCAGCCATTTGTAGGTCACCTATGAGTGTGAATTGGGGTCATACCTAATGTACAACATACAGTACACATAACAATGGCTTACAATCTTGCTCTCGTCTTGCACATACTCCTCTATGTTCTCTAGATACAGTGTATCGCTTAACATAGCTGCAACCCTCCTCTTCAGAACTAAAGAGTAAATTAGCTAAGCCCCTGCTTTGCACTCTAATTAAAAGTGACATCATTGTTTAATCTCAACAAGTCGGTGGCTAAGTTGAAAAGCTTAGTAGCTGCCTTACGGTCCCTCCCATACGCGAAGATGGGAGCCACAGACATAAATGAGTGGATAGAAATCGTCGCCAAGTGTCAGTATCTGCCAGAAAATGAGCTAAAGGTGACCAAAGTTATTCTTCTTATTGAAGCGCACCCATTCAGAGTTGTCTCTCTACGTACTTTACTCAGAAACTATGTGACTACGTGTGTGATCTGTTGCTAGAGGAGTCTAATGTTCAACCAGTGTCTACCCCAGTCACCGTATGTGGAGACATTCATGGACAGGTGTGTTACTATACCCTACCTACCCTACCAGTCACAATAATAGATACTATCCTAATCTTTTTCCACCAGTTTTATGATCTCCAAGAGCTATTTAGAACTGGTGGACCAATACCCGATACATCGTACGTGTTTATGGTAAGTTAAGGTGTATACGTAAACAACAAGCCTCACATGAATGTGTGGTTTCTATGTGTGTAGGGTGACTTCGTTGATCGAGGGTACTACAGTCTGGAGACGTTTACTCAACTCCTGGTGTACAAGGCAAAGTTTCCTAACAAGATAACTCTTCTTAGGGGGAACCACGAGACAAGACAGATCACACAAGTCTACGGATTCTATGGTGAGCCCTTACTTACTAACTAGACTGTGAACAAACGTTCACTGACAATTTTATGTTTTCGTTCAAAAAAACAAACTTCAATTTTACACGATCAATTGATGCACATCTTTTTTTGCTTCAGATGAGTGTCAGAATAAGTATGGGAATGCGAATGCTTGGAGGTACTGTTGTAGGGTATTCGACCTGCTCACAATAGCTGCCGTAAGTAACAAGTTAAAACACAAGTATAGTCATTGTATTCTCTGCAGATAATTGATGAGGAGGTCTTGTGTGTGCACGGAGGCCTCTCTCCACAAGTGAAAACTCTAGATCAGGTACATTGGCAGGCATTCTATCTGTGCCCAAACCACATTATAGTATTGCTTAGGAATGGCGGTGGTCGTTCGTAGTAATGTTAGACTCGTTTTTGCTTTACAGATTCGTACAATAGACAGAGGAGTTGAGATCCCTCACGAAGGAGCATTTTGTGGTAAGTATTACCACTATTTGTGATTCTATTCTCGTCGCTTGAATCAACCTCTGTTTAGCCTATTTGCGAGGCAGTCTTTTGTAGTACTTCAGCACTCACTAACTATAGAAATTTCAAACCGTAGGCACTCATTTTTCTCTCTCTTTTTGTAGACCTTGTGTGGTCAGATCCAGAGGAAATTGCAGGCTGGGCCATTAGTCCAAGGGGTGCTGGTTATCTCTTTGGGGCCAGTGTTACGCAAGAGGTACGGGAAGTCTTCTCAATCACTATTAAAGTAATTTACTTTCGCCCCATTCTTCATGCAGTTTATGTACTTAAATGGGCTGAAGTTGATCTGTCGAGCTCATCAATTGGTTAACGAAGGCATCAAGTACATGTTTGACAGTCGACTAGTGACTGTATGGTCGGCTCCCAACTACTGTTACAGATGTGGGAACATTGCTGCTATACTACAGTTCAACGGTGTGCTAGACAACCGACAGAGCAAGCTCTTCAAGGCTGTGCCTGATGCTGAGCGTATTATCCCACAGAGGGTCACAACACCCTATTTTCTTTAGTGCAAAACTAGTAGAATAATGGTTTTGATTTTATACACTACCTCATTGTCTTCCATTACAATAACGCACTTTTTATGGATGCTTGTGTGTTAATTTATTGTTGTAATTTATGGTACGAATCGTCACTTTCCAATTAACGCGACACATAAAAATAATTACGGTCAGCTCCACTATGTACGAAAAACATGTTGAATTTATATTGTGCTTATGGGAAAAGTCGCCAGTGTCGCATATTTGGAGGGTCGCCTTAAATCGAGGTCTTACGGTAAGTGAAGTGTAAATTTGAATTTGTAGCTCTAGCTCTGCGTCGCTATGTTGTGTAAATTTGAGGCTCTGCGTCGATATGCTGCTAGAACACTAGTTGCAGTAGTGAGGCCAGCCTCTACTGTGCCTCTGCCTGTATTGAAGGTTCCTTCATCACAGGTAGAAATGACCAGGAGCTCACTCAATGCCCTCATCACTCAACTGGAAGAAGACATCCCAAGAAGTCTAAGTGTATGTCCTGCTGTTTAAACACATTGTAGTTTAATGGCTGCTGGTTCTCAGACAATAGGTGCACTGAAGTTTGCCCTTGATGGTCACTTGTTGTGCAAAGTCCACACCAATGGCTGGCCATCTTTTAACAGCATGGTCTGTGAGGTTATCTATCCAAGAGCTTCAGAGGTATGGTTTGCCTGTAACTACCACCAATCATTTTATGGTGACAGCAATACACAATAAAGATAGGTTTGGTTAAGTGACAATAAAATGTCGTAACAAGAGTACAAGTATAGGTATTGAGATACCATACTCCCAGTTGTCTGGTATGTGCGATGCATGTTGACATGCATACCGTACTGGCACGTTATTAAGCGCACATAAGCACTTGCTTTTAGGCGCTGGCTACAATGAATGGTTAATCACACTGTTCACATGCTTTTTCTAATTATAGCATGCTGTATTTCTTTTGTTAGGCGCTTATAAGTGCACAGTCCCTTGCTGTGGGAATAGAGGTGCATGCGCTTAATAACGCGTCAGTACGGTATTGACATTGAAATATCATTTTGACACAGATAACACCCAGACTTGTACTCTTGTTTTGACATCTTGTCTGCAACAGGTGGCTGATCTCCTGTGTTACTCCAGAGGATCTGAAGAGGACTTGCTTCAACTCATTCTCTCTAACAACCTCATCTCGTGGGGAAGGCGCCAGCTAATATATTGTATGTTTTTACGTGCGTATAGTGGATAATTTTGGCATGCTTTTGTGGTTCACGGTCAGATCACTAACACTACGCCTTCACGAATCACACAGCCTCACTAACTAGCACTGTCTGTAGGCCTGCAAGAAGTCAAGTAGTCAGGCACTCAAAGTTAGCTTAATAATTAACTACACAACTGGACAAATAACAATAATTATTTAATTATGGCTATATAACTTGAGTTTTATTTTATTTCAGAAAGCCCATAAAACTCTGTAAAATGTATAAAACGGCTTGATTTTTTACAATTTCACCCACTTATCATGGTTTATGGTTTAAAAAAAAACGGCATAATTATTTGGTGCAAAAAAATAACCTAATTACCGTATTTTTGTTTGTTTATAAACAATTTTATGAGCCAGCCTTGCGAGAAAAAAAATCGAACAAATATTTATTACGAAATTTCTGATGTGAATAATTAAGCATGCACATTGCATTCACGTGCAGCTAGCTAGCTGCAATAGTTTTAGCTAGCTCTGTACAGTACTGGCTCAAGAATGTCAATCCTTTCCTATTTTACACCTAGTCTCAGTCCTGATCACGTGGCTCTCTTGGGTAACCCTCTCTTGCTTCAAAGTTCCAGGAGTAAGTTCTTGCTTGTTGGCAGTGCATCTATCAACAGCATAATATTGGTTTCTTTTGAGCAGGCTAGCTGCTCGCCAGCTACAGGTGTCCACATGATGTCCTCGAACTACACTGTCCATTGGCCATCTCCATTACGGCACCGCCTTATACACACCTGATCCAAACACACAGCTAGCTAGCTATGGGGCGCCGTATGCGACAATATGCCAGTGTGCTGTGTGTCACCTCTAAATTTATATCGGACACCTCCGAATTTATATCAGACACCTCCGAATTTATAAATTTAGGTGTCTGATATAAATTCGGAGGTGTCCGATATAAATTCGGAGGTGTCCGATATAAATTCGGAGGTGTCCGATATAAATTCGGAGGTGTCCGATATAAATTTAGAGGTGACACACAGCACGCTGGCATATTGTCGCATACGGCGCCCCATAGCTAGCTGCACTGCATGTACTGCAGTGCAATGCACGCTAAGTATGTGGTGCATTTAAATTTTTCGCATGCTCCAATTATTCGCACGCTCACAATTTTCGCATAATTATTAGAGCATGCGAAATTTTTTGCATGCTAACAAAAATAATACGAAAGTTATCGCTGCGAATTATAAGAGATTTACGGTATTATGATCACTCAAAAAGCTACTAAATACACAATTTTTTTTGGAAATTGGCCGTTTCTAACTCTGGTTATAAGCTGTTAAAATTTAATTGTCCGTGCAGTTTAGCATCAATGCTGAAAGTCAGTGTGTGGGTGATTGCTTCAATTGTTGGTTACCTACTGAGCTCTGACGTGGCTGCATGTTTGTGATATTACACTGCTCTTTTTTCTTAAATCTAGGCATACTCATGTTGCTTTCGAGAGATAAAACAGCAGTATTAGGGCACAGTCTGAGTTCATTGTTCAGAGCTCGGAGTGCCGCTGTTAGAAGGTAGTAACTTCAAGTACAGTAAGTGTATAGATAGTAAAACTAAACGGGGGCAAGCCATTAGTTCACTGTAGAGAGGTACAATAGGGTGCTATTACCTGTAGCAGTATTTTTCTATTGCCACGTGTACAAAATGTTCCTTGTATTCAGATCTTGAGAGCAAGTTTAGTGACTATCTGACAGACAACCTATTGGACCCATCCACTGGACTTAAAGTGCTAACACCCTCTGAAGAGTATCTGTCTGCTCATTACCCAAAAGGCTTAAACATAAAAGAAATGTAAGTGGGCAAAATTTACTGTTATCATACTACCTCAACTACCGGTAATTTACCATAACTTTTTTACAGACCATGCCCTGCTGGATTAGTGCTAGGACGTCTCAGCCCTCATCATGCACCCTTGCTTACCAAGCACTGGGGAAACAGTCGAGGCTGGGCAGCAAGCATCGGCTACACAACTAGCATCATTTCAGAGTTGGAAACAAGAGCTGTGTACCCAGTGAGCGATCTGGACACTCCAGTTGCCTGGATACTGCAGAATTCTGCTGGACGTCCTAGTAGTGTGTACATCATAGAGGAATATCGTGGCAAGAAAATTGGAACTCTGCTAACTGCAGAAATGTTGAGAGCTCTCGTGTCCAACGGATTAGTCACCGAAACTTTATTTGAACTGGACAGTACCTTTAGAAATATTCCTAGCAAATTAGGTGGTATCTTATCTGACTATACACTCAAGTGGTTGTTGCTTGAGCAATAAATAATGCACATGTCATTAATTGCTATCCACTTCTGCAGGAATATGCAGAACATATATACACATTTTGCATTGAACGTATCAGTAGCTACAGTATTATTTAACTGCATGATAGTTAAGAAGTTTCTGCGGCTATTTACATGTAGCCGGTAAGACAACAGCAACAATAACTAGCAGTACTAGTGTGCTGGTAAAAGCTTGTACAGTGTTTGCACTATTCCCATCAGGCGGAAAGATGACTGGGTCTTGAGCAAGACCTTCAGGACAGGCATACGCATCACCGTTAGCAAAAGACAGTTGACCCTGGTTATTTTCCACTCGAGGGCAGCCTTTAAAACATCCGATAATCCATGGAAACTGATCGGGAATGTGATAATGATAGGTCATAACTCCGTTTATCTCGTGTGTGTGTCCACTGCATTGATCCAAGTCTGTAGGCACTTGACCGTTGAGAGAATAGCGACCGTAAATTCCAAACCCATCATAAATCCATCCTAGACGAACTGAATGTTCTCCGGCAGTATCAGTAGGAAGGCCACACAGCGTACGACCAGCATTGAGACCACTAAACGTAGCTCCAGAGTGAACGTGGTATTGGAGATCGATTGGAGTGGGGTGTCCTCCACAATAGTCAATGGTATCACCTTCAGAGTCCACTGCGTCCACCCACATACTTGGGGCGTTTGCATTTGTAGTTGGGCAATCAGAGCCAAAGCCGCAAGGAGAGCTGCTCCCATAAATGTACACACCGTTATCAAAGAGCCCGATACTGCCAAGAACAGGAGATGGAGTCTCCTCTAGATAGGTAATACCTCGATACTCTGAAAGAGCTGTTACAATTGGAACAGGGTTGCTTGCAAAACGAGGAGTGAGGGGAATCTCAATAGTAACAGTGTTTACGCACGCCTCTTGCATAACAGTCCAGTTTTGTGGATAGGGGGGACAACCTGATGTCTGAATGAGTCGATAATTATCGTTGGTGGTCACAGTAACTGGTTGGAATGGTTCCTGCATAGGACAGCGTATAAGTCCATTACCAGTGCATGTGAGGTCTCCTGGTTGTCCACCTCCAGGAGGCTGCCCTTTCCCCACTGAAGCACACAAGAGTAATACTGCAAAAACCTGTATAAAAGCAGGGAAATAATATCAGTGAGTCAGATACATGTCTAGTAGTGACTAAAGCTACACTATAACTCACTTGTATGGTCATTGTTGCTACTGTTTAATCAGATCAGCAAGTTTTAAGCTATAAAAGTGGGAGCAGCTGCACTATTATGTTTGGGCTTGGCACAGGAGCCCTGCCTACGTTCTCTGTCAGGGGGTTTTCCGGGCAACTGTACTGTAGTTACGTCCCCACATGCATGCAACTGTAGAGTACACCATGAATAATTATTGTTGGCTACATTCTTTGGCAAGTGGGAGTCCTGGACTAGACTAGCTGTGGGCCTCTCTCTTGCTTTGGTTCAGAGGCCTTTCATTCCCCAAGTCATCAATTGTCACAACTATTATGATAATCTCTACAGATAGATTACAATGCCTATCATAATTATAACAATGTTCATGCTAGTTCAGTTTCTTTGTGAATGGGGATCCTGAATGCCGAGACAATCGGGACTTAATAGAGGTTGTCATATTTCTCAGTTGACCCCGACAAGTGGGAAAATCTGACTCTAGTCTCTCCAATATGGCGTGTAATGAGCGTAGCTTCTCCTGTTGTCTCTGCCATTCTCCTTCTCTCCCTGCCTTGGTTTTACTGAGCAGCTTATACTTACCATCTCTGGCAGAACTCATGTACTTGACTTTCGTCTGACTTGAAATTAGCTCACACATATTCTACAGACAGAAAATCACAACAGAGTAAATGTAGTAGCCCAAGATAATGAATGGCCAATTTTAAACAACATGTACATCAGTGGCGAATCCAGGGGAGGTTCATGGAACCCCCCTGAAAACCTAGCTACAATAGTTCTAGCTAGCTAGATCGTGACTATAATTATTATATGACTCCCATGGTAGCTATACAAACCAAAAAATGGGCTTAAAAATTAACCTCCCTTGCCAATTTTCTGGGTCTGCCACTGTACGTGTGTAAGATAACTCTAGCTGCTTAGAACTCAAAACTATGATCTATCTGTTACAGAGGGATAATACTGTACTACATGCACGTGCGTACCTGTTTCTTTTTCTCCTCAACATACACTAGTTGTGCATGTAGTCCTTCCAGAGTAGCCCTTGCTTCCTGACAGCTGGTCTTCCGCTGTTCCAGTTCATTTGCAATGCTTCCCTGTGTCGACTGAAGCTCACGAGCCCGACTCTCACACCTGATGTACAAGCACAGCAATAATATCATAAAAAGAAAAGGAGTATACATCGCGGTTTGTAAAATTACTTCGATGTTTCTTGCGTTGTTTGCTTGATTTGTCGTTGCAAGTCTAAAATCTTTTTCTTGAGATGACCCTGAGTTTGATCCTTCTTCCCAGACTTAGTTTGAACCTCTCCTCTGTGACATACCACCATCACCATAATCACTCTATTTATATTAGTTTGCTTGCTTACTTGAGTGTTATTGCTTCTCTTCTGTACACTGCCCGCTCCATATCCTGTATCATCTTCTCCTGTTGTCTCATCAGCTGCTCATGTCGTACCTGCAAAAACAAGGGAGGGGTGATGGTCCCATGCAATAATATGCAGAACCTCCACTCTAATAGCATGTTTGAATGGCCATAATGTTTGGACCGTCCGATCAGAGCACTTTTAAAAGCTTAAAGTGTGTTCTCAAATGATGTAAAAATTTTAAAATCAATTTTAGCCAAAAAACCATGGATGATTTTGCCTGAAAATGGCCACTCTAAATTTTTTGAGTTAAGCATAATCATCCTGCAGAGTTTTGTATGGGCTTTCAAAATAGTATCATAAAATCGGCATATTGGACAAGCGAAACTAAAGTTATGGCTTGTCGTCAAAAATAGTGCGTACCTTACATAATGATTAACCATCAAGGTATGAAAGTTTTGGTGCCGTGCATGCGCAAACAAGGCAAAAGTACTTTGTTGGTTTGTCTCTGACACAAAAAGGTTAGGTTGTATGTACACTGTACCTGCATTCGATGAATTTCTGCCTTCATGGCTTTAACCTCAGCCTGACCAGCCTCTGAATCAACTGCTTCTTTCATCTCTCGAGTCACTTGAATCTTCTTTTCCCAAAGCATTATCTGACGTCTGAGATATCATATAAAACATAATTATAATATCATCAGTAAGACACCAAACATCAGTGCTTACTCTGACTCCACTAAACTGTTCAACAGTCTCTCTTTCTCTTCCTGTAGCTGGTCAATATTTGACTGTATCTGAATGGACTCCAGCTCAGACTCCTACAGCAGAGAAGAGAAGTTGTCGAATAGTTAATTAAGTAAAAAAACACAAACAAACAGCACTATTTTATATCTTAATAATCGCTAATTATAGGCATACTATATTCGTGGTTTGCCTTTGTGGGTATTAATTTCATGGTTGATTGCCTGTATCTACGCTGATTGTGAGATTCATAGATAAAATATTCGTGGTCGGACCTCGAACCACGAAAATATTGTACCGCAAAAGTTACCCGCTATACGATCATGCTACATTTAGACAATACCTTGAGTGAATTGACAAAGTCGTTTTCGCTAAGTATGTTTCCTTGAGTGAGTCTCTCCTGTTGACCCCTCTTCTCTGTGATGAGTGTGCTGAGATGAACCATGTCCTTCTGCAATGAGCCTATCTCGTGCTCCACTCTAGATTGCTCCTTCTCTTCGTGACTGAGCAGGGCTATTAACGATTAGAACAACAGTCACTTAACAACACACATACCCTCATGATCTACGAGTGTTTTGTACATTAGCATGCAAATATATACGGAAATACTTAATTAACCGAGCACTCCAGTAAGTGTCAAACAACAAAAGTTAGTAAAATATCCTGGATAGGCCTTTATACAAAGACTTTACCATCAGTCCTGATTTTCTTTTGATCTAGAATGAGCAGTTGCTTCTTGAGAGAGTTAATGGACTGAGCCTGGTCATCAGACTGTTGTGTTTTCTTTACCAGGTCATTCTGCTGCCGTAGCCAGAACTGCTGCATCTGAGTACACCTGTCCACACTCTCGTCAATCTGCTTTTGAATGCCCTCAATTTTGATCTCCAATGGACCCAAATCCTCACCCTAAAAAGGACAATACATATGAGACATTAATTAGTTAACGATATTGATGATTGTATTTACCGCATCCATTTTTGATAATTTTTGCTCAATTTTCTTGTTGAATTGGTCGACTTGCGTCTGTTTCCTTTCAATTAGAGCGTTGTTTTTGACAATCTCAGCCTCTGCCTTTGAGATGAGTTTGTTGTTCTCCTGAGTGGCTGCATTGTGTTCGTCCAGAGTCTGTTGAAGCCTCCTCAGTTGATTGGTCACATGGGACAGTTGGAGACGAGTTTGAGAGATCTCGTTCTCTACATTTGCAACCATGATATCCTGCAATCATATAAATAGCACATTGCTACTAACACACTGTCGTCTGTAAGTACAGACTCCTAGGTTTTAGCTCACATAATCTTTGGCCTTTTTCATGATATTTTTGACAGACTTTTGAGTATATTGAGTCGCCTTGTCCATGGTAAGCCTCTGCATCATTTTCTCCATGACCGCATCTTCCAGCTTGTTCTTCTCTAGTGCTTCCCTCTCAGTTTGAGTCCTAATAGACTCTATGTCGCTCTGCTTTACTATACAGTCCTGCATGTGTGTGAAGGTGGTCACAAAATATTACTTAGTTTATGAGGAGAATGACGAAATGCAATTAAAATACCACAAATAGTCCTTCGATATCAAATAACGATGCTATGCGTAAAAAGCAGCTATGGGCTAAACAGCAATAATGGCACAAAATTACACTTAAATGTTTAACGTACAGTGTTTGCTTTGGCCAGTGACTGCTCAGTCTCCTGCAGAGTCCTAGTGTAGGTCATGTACTCCATCTTGAGAGCTTCTTTTTTCATCATTGAGGAGTCTATTTGCTTCTTTATGTGCTCAATATCAGCATTGAGTTTGTTGAGCATCATTGTCAGTTCCTCATTTCTCTCCTGCTCCTTGATAATGCTCTTCTTGTAGTTATCAATCTCAGTCTCAAGGCTCCGCACTTGTTGATGCTGAGCACTGTGTGTGTTGGAGGAGTACACAGTGAATTCAAACAGAGAAATAGTATAACTTACTGTAGAGCAGACACCATTCCAGCATAAGCATCATCTCTCCTACGCATGCCAACAAGGGCACTGTTCCATTGCTGTACAAGCTTCTTTTTCTCCAGTAGCACAGCCTACAGAAACAATCAAGACACTGATTATTATTGTTGGAGTAATCACCTCGAGTTCCATAGTGGCATCAGTGAGTATCTCTTTGATAGCCTTGGTCTCCTGAGTCTGAGCACTGCATTGTGCCTGGGCCAGCCCCAACTGCTCCTCCAGATTATGCAGCTCGGAAGTCAGGTGCTCAATGTAAGTATCCTGCACACAAAAATCAGTAGTAAATTGAAGTATAGGCATTAACGGAAAGACTGACCTGTTGAAGTTTGTCTTTCTGTGCTTTACCAACATCTGAAGTGGCTTTCTCTGTCACTCTCTTAGTGAGAGCTATGTCATTCTTGACAGTAGAGTGGGCCTCATCCAGGTAACGCAGTCTTGCAGTTGTGCTCTCAACATTACGACGAAGGTCCAATGCTGGTGGAGATAATCACAGGATAAAAAAGACCATGCTGTGAGTACTATCATGTACTTCTCACTTTGTTGCCTTTCTTTCTTCAGTTGATCTTGCATGTTTCGATAGAGTTGCCGTACATTCTCCACTGTTTTCTCTTTCTGCTGCCTAAGCTGATTGAGACCAGATAGAGAGTCCTGTTCCTGCTCTAAGATCATCTGCTGGCGGGCCAACTGCTGCTGAATACCATACAACTCCACACCTAGGCTCTCTCGCTCTGTCTCAAGACTCTTCAAAGTCTCACTCTAAATAAAATACATAAATACTGTAATAAGTAGCAGACTGGTTTACCTTCTCTCGACATTCAATCTCAAGCTTTTCATTCTGTCGGTTCAATTGTTCTTTGAGGGCAGCTTGCACCCTTTGCATAAGGGGCTGAAGAAAGAAGAGATCGGTTTAAATGCATAAAACGAACAGCAGATTTACACTGACTCACATGAGTTGGATCAAGTACCACCAGTTCATTCTCATCGTCTGTCTCTTCATCACCTTCCCCGTAGTCTACAGGGAATGGGCAAGAATAGTGACTATTTAGCATGCTGTCTTGCATATCTACATCTATATCTGTTTATCTATAGCCTACCCATGTACTTGCAGCAGCATACCTGGTAGCATTACAGCCTGACCAATGCTCATTTGACGATCTTCAAAAACACCATCTTGATCTACATGTAGATTGTAGTAAACTTAGTCTTACCACAGCTCAGGCTTGCTAGGTAGAAAGCTCACCTTCTAGTTCGCTTTCACTGGGAACTGGAGATAGATCTGTGCTCATACTCATGGCTAGGCGCTAGGCTTTGAGAGGACCTCAAAAATACAATCTTTGATCTTTGCTTCTCTTGTTGTCATAGAAACTGTTATGTAGCTAAATGAGTGGGCGTTAACACCACGCCCCCAAAACGTTTTCCACAGCTATCCACTCAAAATTGCACTAGCACTGCAACTGGTTGTTTACCAGAACACAGACCCATTTTACAAAAACTGGTACCAGGTTTTTCAGGGTGCCACTAGTAGTTTTAAAATTTAAAAGTGGTTTCCAGTTTTCAATCTACTTGCTGGTTGCAGCAACTGCCAAGCTAGCTGCCTTGTTCCCAGGCCGAATTTTGTTTAGCAGAACAATTTTCGAAATCGGGACGAGGCTAGCACTGCATGCATGCAGCGCAGGTACTTTGCAATGCACTGCTGTGAATACTATTGACCAAATTGAGATAAAATTACTCCAATTTTGTAATCTGTGGCATGTTCATGATCAGTGTGGCCAGTTTAGAGTCTTTGCTATTGTTAGTATTAGTGTTCGAGGGCAGTTTTCCAGTAGTGAGCATAGGCATGCTGGCACTCTGCGTGGAGCCGAGGCCCGGAGTCGAGCTCAGGGGACTGCTTAACTGTGTTCGTAGGGCTGAGGTGGTCGTTGTCTGTTGCTTCCGAAATGTTGCAGAAAGAGTGACTTGAGGCTTCTGTAACGAAGATTGCTGAAAGAAAACATAATAATAGCTATTGTACAACAGGAAAACTCACAGCTTTCTGCTTTTCCTTCAGTTTGTAGTTGTTAGCAGTGAGGCAGTACCTCTCTGGCGGTAGGCGAGGACCAAACCTCTCTGGTATGAGGGGAAGAGGAGTAGAATTCTTTTTACGAGCAACTTCAATAAGAAACTAAAAAGATAGCAATGCAAACGGATAAAGAACAATTATAGCCAATAATTTAGAATCTATGGAGTATCCCATAAAACTTATAGAGTCACACTTACATCTCTAGGCGGAGGTGTTGCAAAAGAGTGGTCTACTCTGGTTTGAACAGCTAGTTTGACATCAGACACATCAATCTCCTTCTTCTGAGCATGTTCTGAATACATCCGGGCATCCTCAAGTACATTGGTCACATATCCTAAGGGAAAATACATTGCATTAGTGTGGTGGCAAGAATTTTTAAGAGTTTTTCAAATGTACTTCTACCTACGATAGCTGAATTCCAGCATCTGATGGACAACATTGGGGTCATACTCTTCCACTCCCATTTCTTTGAGGATTGCCTCCATTACAGCAGCATCCCTGGGTCCAGTAGAGCTATCAACTCCATCTTCGGCCATCTTAAGATATACAACGTCTTTCTTTCAAGGGGAAGAGAGGCTGAGAACTAGAGAGAAGGAGAGCTGGAGAGAGATTGAAAGTGTGCTTTAATTAGAAATATCCAAGACAGTGCACGTGATGCCAAGTGTGCTTCAGTCAAGAACACAAATACAGTCGTTTTATAGTACAGAATTGTGTTCTCTACTATACTGTGTCTCCCAATTTTTTCGAGTAGATAGTACAAGACCGTTTCTCGATCTCGTCGGTAGTCGTGTGAATAAACTATTTTTCGTCCTGTGGACTCCCCCAAATTCATGATCATTGAGTTTGTTGTGCTCAGACTGACGACATGAGTAGTACAGGTGGCTCTCAAAAGAAAGAGGGAAAGATGCGAATCAGGGCTTTCCCTGTAAGCTACACACACATACAATAGTTATACTAATGACAAATTGAATGTGTTATAATGCATGTTGTTATAATGCATGTAGGGGTTATACAATGTGTACTTTTTTGTTGACTGCATTGTGTGACTGTGTGCATATACGTACGTATGTGTGTCTGGTCCCCTGCAGGTACAAATGGATCCCAAGTACGTAGAGGACATACTTCGATTGCTTCGGAACGCTATTAGAGAAATACAAAAGAAGAATAACAGTGGGCTCAGCTTTGAGGAGCTCTATCGGTGAGTCTTGTTGTACAGCACTTGAAGTACTCGTTACCCTAATGCCCTCCTCTCCTTCTCTGTAGTAATGCGTACACCCTGGTACTGCACAAGCAGGGCAAGAGGCTGTACACCACACTCACTGAGGTCATAAAAGAACACCTCCTCAATGAGGTAACACTAGCACTTAATACAGCGGATGTTATACAGTAGATATAAAAAAATCACTGTAACTAGAGATAGCATGTGCACTACTGGTACAGTGTATCTACCAGTATGTAACTACTGAACCTTGCTCTATGGTCAAGAGTATTCATATACTGTTTGATTGTTGCTATTTTTAGTAACAGAAAGCGTATGTTGGCTCAGGCTCAAGTCTGTCACTGAGTCAGCTTAATTCAGAAAATGGTTGTGTTTGTACACCATTAGGCATAAACCCAGTTAGAAGGTAACAAAGCCTTGCAGTATTATGAACTTGTACTGACAGGTTTAGACCTTCACGGATAGTTCTACTACCTCTCTTGTACATGTACAGTTCCCCACATAGTATCCCTCTCTCCCATGTAGGGCTGCATCCAGGATTTAATTAAAGGAGGGAGCCGTTGTTAGGGGGGGGAAGGCATCAACAAACTTGACTGGATTTG
>VSKX01002169.1_pt1 | contig 16715 bp, 14 predicted proteins | sample 4799481 | NCBI WGS metagenome assembly VSKX01 (sample SAMN12179537, study PRJNA552185) | sponge metagenome | biome: deep-sea hydrothermal plumes; feature: spots directly above weak diffusing fluid; material: sea water; isolation source: sponge from the Swan site of a hydrothermal vent ...
ATACAGGAACATTTATGACTATGATTTTCATGATTGCTAGCCCTGTATCAGATCTACTCAAATCCATATGAAACGACGAAGAGCCAAAAAAAGTATCTCAAGTCTATGACGAAGTCAGTGAGTACGGGACTATCGCTGCGTGAAACTGTCCGAAGTATTGATAGCAAGAAATTGAACAACTAGATACTCCAATATATAGGCTCAATGCTTGTAACTTAATTATCAGCAATTTCAACGTGAGGTAGGATTATGGCATTTTCAATATTTGGTAGTGCAAGGGGTTCATACTCTCCAGAACATGCCCCTTTGATCGAACCTGAGTCAAAAAACCCAACTTTTATCGCAACCAAGTCAGAACTCGCTAAATGGCTAGTCTCACAACTATTTCCTAATGAAAATGCTACGTTAAATGACAGTCCTGCATTCAACCTTCAAAGCTCATTAATTGCACGTTTTAATGCCCAAGATGAACCATCGGTCAACACTACACTCGCTCAATGTTCAGAACGACAGCAAGATAACCCGAACTTTGAATTTAAATCATGTAAGAGTAATGACCCCAAAGTTGATTGCTATAAAGTTTTCTTCCTTCCAACAAAATCATTAGTTGATAATATTTTTTTAGGTAAAATATCAACCTCTCTTCAATAGTCAGAGTTTAGATTTGCTACTTAGATTAATGAGTAAGTACCAACAGTAGTTGTTGATGAGAGTTAACCTGAAAGGTCGGCGACAACTCCGTTTGGTTTACTTCATTTTTTGCGTTATACCAACAGGTATCAATACCCGCATTTATCCCGCCTTGCACATCAGTGTTAAGGTTATCTCCCACCATAAGCACTGAAGCTAATGCCACGTTATCCATTTTATCGAAAGCGTATTCGAATACTCGGCAGTCAGGTTTGGCGAAACCTATTTGCTCTGAGATAACCAAGAGGTCAACAAATTGATTAATGCCTGTTTTATCCAATCTTATTTGTTGTAACGCCGTGAAACCATTGGTCACGATGCCCACTCTTATGCTGTTGCTTTTTAGATATTCAAGTAGCTCAATGGCCCCTGAGAGCGGGCGACATACTTCGGCCATCGCCAGTAAAAAACCGTTATTTAATTCGCCTGCGCTGATATCAAACTTAGCTGCCCAAGGCTTGAAACGATCAATCTGCAGCGTTTGAGCATCAATTAAATTATCTTGATACTTAAGCCACAACGATTTGTTCAGAGTTTGATACGCTTGATAGTCCTGCTCAGTAAATACATGCTGATATTGAGCAAACAACATAGTTAGACCCGCAAACGCATCGAAATCAAATAATGTATCATCGGCATCGAACAACACCCATTGATATTTTTTAGCACTCAAAATATTACAACCTCACCGTACATCATTAAAGATGTGTTACAAAATCTTTATTTTAAAGTAAACACCACTTCGACTCTATCTTGAATGGTGATTTTAGTGTTTTGATAACTGCTATCGGCTTCACTCATACTATCCATAAATGCCGCCTTACGTAACATAGGGCGAGGCGCATTTGAATTTAAATACTTCACTTCCCATACTCGATCAATGTGTTGTCCAAACCCTTTTGCGAGAGAGTGAGCTTTGGTTTTAGCATCTGTTATTGCCGCTTGTCTTGCTTGCTCGACGAATTTGTCTTGTTTACTGCTTTTGAAGCTGATGTCATTCACTTGGTTCACGCCAGATGAAACGGTTTTATCGAGGATGCCATTCAGTTTCGCTAAGTCTCTAACCGTAACATTAATGTTTCGAGTCGCTTGATAGCCCATTAATTGAGGTTCTTTTTTTGATTCATAATGATACTGCGGATGAATCTGCAAATTAGCGCTATCAATGTCATTTTCAGCAATGTTCGCACGCCTCAATTTTTTTATGAGTGTTGAAACGGCTTTATCGGACTCTGCTTTCGCCAGTTTAGCGGTTTTTCGCGTCATGTTAACCGAAACTGACACCACGGCCATATCGGGTTTCACTTCTAGCGTACTTACACCTACCGTTTCAATGTGAGGATATTCGAGCGCATGCGCTGATACGTTTGCAGTAGCCATGAGCGTGATGAATGCACTCAACGCGATAATCGTTTTATTGGTCATTTTCATAATGCCCTCGCTGACAAAAATGGATTAAATGGTTTATTTTCGTAATCAGTATTTCGACTTTTATATTGAGCCAAAGTTCACTGAACTTACAATCGAATGATAGTAAAAAAGCCATCAAGACAATAGCTTGACGGCTGTTATTTTTACTCTTAACTCAATTTATTAACTTGAAACTATGTTGCTAAAGCAAACCGTACTTAACAATTGAATCGCTTTTTCAATGTCAGGCCCAAAATAACGATCTTTATCATAATGGGACACTTCTGTTCGCAAAATCGCTTTTGCCTCAGCCACTGATTTACTTGGCTGCAAAGGAACTCTAAAATCTAAGCCCTGCGCGGCGGCTAACCATTCTACTGCTAAAATTCCACGGGTATTTTCTGACATATCACGTAATCGACGAGCCGCGAAAGTCGCCATAGAAACATGATCTTCTTGGTTGGCTGATGTAGGTAAGCTGTCTACGGATGCAGGATGAGCAAAGGTTTTGTTTTCTGATGCTAATGCCGCCGCAGTAACTTGAGCGATCATAAAGCCAGAATTTACCCCTCCATTATCAACCAAAAACGGTGGTAATTTTGATAAGCTTGAATCAATTAACAAAGCAATGCGTCGTTCAGCTAAGGCGCCGATTTCTGATATTGCAATCGCTAAGTTATCCGCCACCATAGCGACAGGTTCAGCATGGAAGTTACCACCTGAAATAATGTCACCATTATCATGGAATACCAATGGGTTATCGGTAACACCATTGGCTTCAATTTCTAACACTTCTGCCGCATTGGTAATTTGGGTCAAACAAGCACCAAGCACTTGTGGCTGACAACGAAGTGAATAAGGATCTTGCACTTTTTCACAATCTTTATGGCTTTCACTTATTTCCGACGTTTCACCCAGTAATTTCCTGAATAACTGAGCCGATGAAATCTGCCCTTTTTGACCGCGTACGGCATGAATACGAGCATCAAATGGGCTGCGACTGCCCATCGCCGCTTCGACACTCATCGCACCAATGACTGACGCTGAATGATATAAATCTTCAGCATGGAACAATCCTTCTAACCCTAATGCCGTTGAAGCTTGCGTGCCGTTAAGGAGTGCGAGCCCTTCTTTAGCTGCAAGTTCGATCGGGGCTAATCCGACCATTTCCAAAGCTTGGGCGGAAGGCATTACCTTACCTTGATAACGTACTTCACCTTCACCAATGATAGGTAAACACATGTGTGCTAATGGCGCTAAATCACCGGATGCTCCAACTGAACCTTTTTCAGGTACACAAGGATACACGTCAGCATTGATGAGTCCGATGATAAACTCGATGACTTGCAGCCGAATGCCTGAATAACCACGGCTTAATGAGTTCACCTTTAGCAACATCATTAAGCGAACCGTATCGTCAGACATGAATTTACCAATGCCGGCGGCATGGGATAATACAATTGAGCGTTGCAGTAATTGCAAATCTTCTGCAGCAATTTTGGTGTTGGCCAACAACCCAAAGCCTGTGTTGATACCGTAAACTGTGCGGCCTTCGTCTAAGACTTGTTGTACCATATCCGCGCTGCGATGAATGCCTGTAATGGCTTCTTTATCCAAGCTAAGATTAATGTTGTTACGACTAGCGTGGCGTAGTTGCTGTAATGTCAGCGTACCCGGTTGTAATACTAATGAATCCATCAATCAGGCTTCCTTTTGTTCATTTGTTTCGTTAAGCATTGGGAGATCTAACCCTTGCTCTTTGGCGCAATTTTTCGCGACATCGTAGCCTGCATCAGCATGACGCATCACGCCTGTTGCTGGATCGTTCCACAACACTCGGCCGACTCGTTTGGCTGCATCGTCACTGCCATCACACACAATAACCACACCAGAATGTTGGCTAAAGCCCATACCTACGCCGCCACCGTGATGTATTGACACCCACGTAGCGCCACTTGCCGTATTGAGCATGGCATTGAGTAATGGCCAATCTGATACGGCATCCGAGCCATCTTTCATTGATTCGGTTTCACGATTTGGACTGGCGACTGAACCTGAATCTAAATGATCTCGTCCAATAACAACGGGGGCGGATAATTCGCCAGTTTTCACCATTTCATTAAAGGCTAACGCAAGACGTGCTCTGTCTTTTAAGCCCACCCAACAAATACGTGCAGGCAAACCTTGAAAGGCTATACGCTCTCGCGCCATATCGAGCCAATTATGCAGATGCGGATTATCAGGAATAAGCTCTTTGACTTTGGCATCAGTTTTATAAATGTCTTCTGGATCGCCAGAAAGCGCCACCCAACGAAATGGGCCAATACCTTCACAGAAAAGTGGACGAATATATGCCGGAACAAAACCGGGGAAATCAAACGCACGTCCGACTCCGACTTCATAAGCCATTTGGCGAATGTTATTACCGTAATCTAAGGTTGCTGCGCCGCGCTGTTGCAATTTCAACATCGCACGAACTTGTGAACCCATTGACTCTTTAGCAACTTGAATGACTAAAGCTTCATTGGTTTTACGCACCGATGCAGCTTGCTCTAAGCTCCAACCTTGTGGCAAATAACCGTTAAGCGGATCATGAGCGGAAGTTTGATCAGTCACCACATCCGGCGTAATGTCACGTTCCACCAGCTCTTCAAAAATATCGGCCGCATTACCAAGTAAACCGATCGAAACGGGTTTACCTGCTCGCTTAGCGTATTCAAGCATTTCGAGCGCTTCATCCAATGATGTGGCTTTTTTGTCTACGTAACCTGTTCGAAGACGAAAATCGATGCGAGTTTCATCCACTTCACAAGCGAGTACCGAAAAACCTGCCATCGTACCAGCAAGAGGTTGAGCACCACCCATCCCCCCTAAACCCCCTGTTAATATCCAACGATCTTTAGCTTCACCGTCAAAATGTTTTTTCGCAACAGAAACGAAGGTTTCATAGGTACCTTGTACAATTCCTTGCGTGCCAATATAGATCCATGAACCTGCTGTCATTTGGCCATACATCGCCAAACCTTTTTTATCTAACTCGTTAAAGTGCTCCCAATTCGCCCAGTGCGGCACTAAGTTGGAGTTAGCAATCAACACGCGCGGCGCATTTTCATGGGTTTGAAATACGCCGACAGGCTTACCGGACTGTACCAGTAGCGTTTCGTTGTCTTCAAGGCGTTGCAACGTTTCAATAATTTTGTTGTAGCATTCCCAGTCACGCGCTGCGCGGCCAATACCGCCATACACGACTAACTCTTCTGGCCGTTCTGCCACATCAGGGTGCAAATTATTCATCAGCATCCGCATTGGCGCTTCAGTAAACCAACTTTTACAGCTCAATTTATTGCCGTGTGGTGCGATGATCTTGCGACTCGAATCAAATCTTTTTTCCATAAGGACCTCGTTCTACCATTCGTTATTATTTTATTTGTTTATGTGAGTAAGTGTTAAAAGGTTAAATGGCCGCCTAAATGGAATCGGCTGCCGGGGTGGATTAATGTTGCGAAACTCACAACGCCTTGTCTCGACCACGTTCGTCTTGAAATCATCAAACACGCTTCTATTGTCCGCAGTTCAAGCTGGTGTACTTGAGATAAACTTGGCAGCATGGCTTGGATTTTATGGTGAGCTTGTGTAAGCGGTGCCACATAAGATAAGTACTCATGTGGTGTGCGTTGGCTAAAATCCTGCTGTAAATATTCGGGAACCATTTTAGGGTTCACATACCGACACTCAAGCTGCAACGGTTCGTCTTGTTCATAGTGCAAAAGTTCAGAGTAAAAAACGGTTTCGCCGACACCAATGCTTAAGGCAGCTGCGATTTCCCTGTCTGCGACTTTAGTCGTTAGCTCCAATTGCATCACGCTATAACCATGGCCACGTGACTTAATTTCATCTGAAATATTGCGAATTGTCAGCACCGATGACTGAGAGTTTAAGCCAGCAACAAAAGTACCAATACCTTGGCTACGCTCTAACACACCTGCATCGCATAACTCAGTAACAGCGCGTCTTGCTGTCATGCGGCTGCAATCAAATTCTTCTGCCAACTGGTTCTCTGAAGGCAATTTTGTTTGCTCTCCCCATACGCCAGTCTCAATGCGCTCGATGATGTGTTGTTTAATGGTGGCAAACTTAGCTCGGATCACGCAAACTCCGTTATTATGTATTTATTGATACTATGACTAAAATACTAACTTGTATATACAATGCAATACAAGTCGAAAATTCATCATTTCTAGGAGATTTATCATGCAACTGTGGGATCAACTTTGGATAGACATTAACATTGCCACTATGGATCCTCAACGCGTGAACTCTTATGGAGCGATTGAAAATGGTGCGATTGCTGTTAAGGACGGTAAAATTGCGTGGGTAGGCGAACGAATAAATTTACCTAGCTTTGATGCGCTTTCAACACCCATTTATAAAGGTCATGGCGGCTGGATAACCCCCGGATTAATCGATGCACACACTCACCTAATTTTTGCGGGAAATCGTGCCAATGAATTTGAGCAACGGTTAAACGGTGCAAGCTATGAAGACATCGCTCGTCAAGGTGGCGGTATTATTTCAACCGTTCAAGCTTGTCGTCAGGCCGATGAATCTGAATTATTCGAACTCGGAAGACAACGATTAAATGCGTTGGCGCGAGAAGGTGTCACTACCGTTGAAATAAAATCAGGCTATGGGCTTAATTTAGACACCGAACTTAAGTTATTACGCGTAGCCCGTGAGTTAGGAAAACATCATCATATTGATGTGCAAACCACATTTTTAGGCGCTCATGCCATTCCGCCTGAATTCAAATCATTAGAAAATGGGGCTGATCAATATGTCGAGCATGTTATTAATGACATGTTGCCTGCAGTTATTGATGCTGAACTTGCTGATGCGGTGGATGTATTTTGTGAAAGTATCGCTTTCAATTTAGATCAAACTGAACAAGTGTTGATTGCCGCTAAATTGGCCGGACTAAATATCAAACTTCACGCTGAACAGCTATCAAATTTAGGCGCTTCTAAAATGGCCGCTCAACTTGGGGCAAAGTCAGTTGATCACATTGAATATATCGACGAAGCGGGCGTAAAAGCATTAAGCGAATACGGCACTTGCGCCGTACTGCTACCCGGCGCATTTTACTTTTTACGTGAAACTCAAGCACCACCTATTGATTTATTGCGAAAATATAATGTACCTATGGTGGTTGCGAGTGACTTTAACCCCGGCTCATCGCCATTGTGCTCAACCTTATTGATGCTCAATATGGCCTGTACCTTGTTTCGCTTAACACCCGAAGAAGCGCTAACCGGCATGACGTTTAATGCTGCAAAAGCACTCGGAATAGAACATAACGTCGGCAGTATTGAAATTGGCAAACAAGCAGACTTTTGCTTGTGGGGCGTTAAAACGCCTGCAGAATTGTCTTATGGTTATGGCGTCAACCCTTGTCAGCAAGTAGTAAAAAACGGTCGAATTATTGCAATGGGAAAATAGTAATTATTTATGGCTTTTGATGGCCGTATAGAGAGCTCTAACGGCTTTTCTTTCACTTACTTTCAGTAATTTTATAAAACGGTCAAATGGCAACCCCGTTGATTTATATAAGATATCTACTTCAGCAGTCTGCCTTTCCAACAGATTTCTATCGACTAAATGGGTATTATCGTTGTAAACCATTGCTGTCAAATCAAGCAAAATTTCAATATCTTGGCACAAAATTTCATGTTTGTGCGTAACGGAATGATCATCATGAACATAGTTATGAACCTTTTGAACGCCACCTTCCACCATCACTTTCCCAATCTCGACAACTGCATTTGTTACCGTTAGCGCAATAGCAACCTCTTCTGCGACTACTGATAACTCGGTAATATTGGCACAAGTTTTACTTATATTGAGTGCAATTAAAAAACATTCATTTTTAATACGATCTAAATTTACTGCTTTCAACTCTCTCACCAAAGCGTATCGCCTCACTTCATCAATAGCATCAGGATCTATGATCTCACCATATAATTCAGATTCAGTTTCAGGCGGCAACTCTAAAAAGGCCTTCAATTCAGCCGTGTTCGTTTTACCATTTGATGAAATAATTTGCTCTGTTTGAAGCGTATCACATAATAATACTTTTGCTCTTAACTTCATTTCTGATAACTGCATATATAAAGGCACACTTTTCGTGAGCTTTTGAATTTGTTCTGCAATATTAATTAGACTTACGACCAATCCCAACCCAGGTACAAGATCACCTAAGGCTCCTGAGTTCGTGCCAACAACATCGATTATTTTTTTTGAAGCACTCATAAATTTTTTACTTATCGACGCGAGCGTTTTTGCATATGAAAGCCCTTCGCCTAGATAATAATCAGTCTTGTCTAAATTCGTTGGAGCATAATCGTCACTTTGTGTCAGCCTCCCGGAATGAGATAACTCCTTGATCAAATCAATAATCTTTATCATTCCATCTTTTAGCGCCCCAATAATTTCTAAACTTGCAGAAGCGTCGCCAACGGCATCGGAAATACTTCCTTCAGAAAAATGAGCTGAAATTTCAGTAACTGCTGCACCAGCACCTAACACCCCAGAAGTTAGGCCTGAAAGGGGGCCAATAATATCTTTTATCTCTTTTGTTTTTAACTGCCTTATAGAATCGATTTGAGTAAGCACACCAGCTGCAAGCTCTATTCCATGAAATATGGTTGTTGACTCACAATCCATATGAGCTTCTATATCTAACCGTTGAAGCCAATCAGTATAATCATCTGTTGCATCTGCAATACCTGACATTGCATGTACTCTGACGCCTTTTAGCTCTTCAGTAATACTTTTATGCCTTGCTGGCCCCTGCAATTGCCCCGTTAAGCCTTTTAATGCTTTCGCACTTTCAAAAGCCATTTTACGCTGTGCATGAATTTCGCCCTTAACTTCAATGAAGCTGATTGTTGGTATTAGAATTTTTGTTCTTCGTGCAGATGCTTTAACTTCAGATAAACTTTTAAATGTATTGGCTACGGTTAAACACGCTTGAGATTCTCTTCGGCCTCTAGGATCATACAAAAATTGATCTGAAGGCGTGTTTGTTTTTTCATCTGAGAAAACACTATCAAAAGTATTGGGACTAGCAGGACTACTAGAAAAAGATAATGCGTTATAGGAAGATGCCGATGGCAATGTGATAGATCTGCGCCGTATGTCAGGATCTAGATTCCTTTTTGTGTTGACTTGATCTTTAAAATCCTTTCTTAACTCTATTTGCGCTTTAGTTATTGTGGCATGTTGCCTCTGAGCTCTTATACTCACTTTTGCAATGTTGCCTGATCGCGGAGGTCTATGTGAATGTTGTTTTTTTTTAACCTCTAAAAGAGGTAAGTAATTGGTTCTAAATTCACCAATGTGTCCGGAAAATATTGTTACTCCGCCAATTTCCATATGCTCGACCAAAACCATTTCTTGTTCAGATTCTCTGCCATGCAATTTTTTGCTAATCTCTATCAAAAATGTTGTCGCTGCACTTTTTGCTGAATGCATTAATGCTAAAACCTTTTCTGAAGGGTTCTCTACATGTAGATTTGGCGTACTGTTCCATTTATTTTTTACAGCTGGTGGTGACAGTGTAAATATATTCGCCGTCCACGTTAGACAGTTATCATCCTGTGCTAACTTCTTCTGACGATCAGGCTCTGGCTCGCTTGCATAAGGGTGATAAACTTCGGGAGAATTTTCTTTAGGAGGGAAATATTTGATTTCCGTTGATGACATCGATCGTCTTCTTCCTGTTGAGCTGAATCCTCCAGCTTCATAAGTTGCTTTCTCTTTCGATGAAGCTTGATATGAGCATGGCCAAGTGTTCAAAGGCGTATACTCTGAAAGGTTTAATGTACGACGATCGATGAGTTTAATGATTGTTTCAGTGTGAGTTTTAAACGCTTCAAAACCTGATAATTTTATTCCATCAAGATTCATTACGAATCTTTCTCGTTCCTTACGTGGCATTTTTTGAATAAGATCAAGCTGTGAGTAAAGACTTTCTTGCAGTGTCATTCCTAACATAGTCTTGTTAAAGAGATTAAAGCCTGCATTTATTAAGCACTCAACTCCTTCCACACTAAAATTTGAGTAATTATTATCGATATAATCAACCAGTTCAGTTCCATTTATTTTCAATTCCCATAATTCATCCTTTGATACCTTGCTAAGCGCTAATGCTCGACTGCCTGTACACAGTTTAAAGAAATCATATTCAAACAGCTTAATAATGGCTACTTCGCCTGAATCCGTGGTTTGAGTGAATGACACGCCTCGTTCTATAGCAGCAATTAATGCAGCATCCATTGAATAATGATAGCAACAGTCCGCATGAGGGCTGAACAGCAAATGATGAATAACGTTCATTCCATGACGATCGCATATCGTCGGATCTTTTGATTTTTGTAAAAACAATATAAGTGCGTCAAGATTACTGGTTTTTGCAGCTAATATAATGAGCGGCTCTTCATCATCTACCAAAATATCGACACTTAAATTTGAATGAAATGTCAAAAGCATTTCCACTTCGCTATAGTCTTCGTCTTTTACTGCTTGTATGAGATTATGTTGCGCTTGTAATTCTTTATCGTCGAAATCAACGGATCGAACAGTTGTAGCAGCAGAAACCAGCATATATTTCAACCTAAATGACTGCAAAGATGACCTTTATTATCATTTAGAAGCGTTTATGCCAAACAATGAGTTGTTGCATACTCCTTATAGAAACAACAAATTATCTACAAAAATGAAGTTAACGCCTTAAGCAATTAGAATAATTAAACTTATCAATGGATAAATGTTAAAAGCTTGATTTTATATAAACAATTGTTAATGTAGGAATATCATTAAATGGATTTTTAATTCTGAGGTAAAAGATGAAATCATTGATTAGAATTTTATTTTTACTGTTATTTACATGGCAACTATTAGCTTGTGCTAACACTTCAACAATTCTAAAACCTCAACCAATCTTACCACCCACAGTAACGTTAAATCATGCGCTTTTTAATTCCGACCAGACGGAAGTATCACCCAATCAACCCATTTTAGAGTTAACCGAAAAGCAGCAACAAATATTTTTAGCTAATTACCAAAAGCGTATCGGGAAAGGCGTCAGACCAGACCAAGCTCTAGCTGAGTTTTTACAAAGTAAACTCAGTAGTTTTACTTATTATGGTGAAACCTATGATGCAAAAACCGCCATGAGGCTCAATAAAGGTAATTGTATGAGTTTGGCAATGCTTTCAGCTGCACTGGCTAAAATCGCAGGATTGGAATTTGATTTTATCGAAGTGAACTCAATCCCTATTTTTGATAAACAAGGCAGTTTGATAACAGCAATTCCCGCAGCTAGGTTAACCTATTGATATTTATACGATTACACTAGTTCTAAACCGCAGTCTATTTTAAAGTATTTTTAATTATTTCAATGAGATAGCTTGGTTTGTTGTGGGAATCGCTGGTTTGATAATGTCTTCCAGCCATGTCCAAACTCGAATGTTTGATCCTACCTATACTCCTAAGCCGAATAGAATTACTCTCATCCGCCCTCACACTATCATCGATTATTTTCCCGACTCAAATGATCATCGAGGAAAAAGCATCAAACTCCCCCAGTTCATTGCGAAATATTATAATAATAAAGCTGCTGAAGCATTGGCAGATGATCGAATCGACACCGCTTTTAAATATGCAGTCACGGCCTACAAAACTGATAAAAGTAATCCTGAAACCTTCAATTTATTGGCTGTTTTACATAGACGTGCTGGCGATTTTGTCACCGCAGAACAACTCTATCTTGCAGGTATGCATTACGATGTAAACAATCTTCGATTATTATCTAATTACATAGTGCTGCTTAATTCACAAGAACGCTTGATTGAAGCAAATCGATTCAGTGCACAACTTGCCGAATTAAAAGATCCAAATCCTTATAATTGGCTTGAACAGGCGTATATTGCGCGAGACAATCAACATGACATAGACGCGATTAAATATTATCGTAAAGTAATAAAACTCGCTCCGTATGTGCAATCGGCTTACTTGGGCTTGTATCAGATGTATCTTGAAAACCAACGCCCTATCGCCGCTCAAAAAGTGCTCACGAGTGCGTTGGAGTGGAGTTACGATCCAAAGCAACGACTCGGCTACAAATACAAATTGTATCAACTTACACAGTCTCATTAAAAACAGTCTCATTAAAAACAATCAAAGCCTACTCGGTAGGCTATGGTGATTATCACTATGAAGTAAAAGTTATTTCGTATTCCCACACTTTTTTACTGGTCAAATATGATGATTCGCTTTAGGATCATCCGTTGCATTATTAGTCTTTTTGTGGAGCCAAACCGTCTTATGGGTATTCGAGCCTTAATCGTCGACACAGCGGGAACAACAACGGATCTTTCGTTTATCGAAGATGTTCTCTTTCCTTACTCAGCAAACGTGCTGCCTGAATTTCTTGAGCAACATAAAGATGATGTGTTGGTCGAAAATTGTATCTGTGATGTCAGAGATATTGCTTTAGAGACAGAAGCTAATCTTGATCGAGTCTGTGAGATTCTGCTGCAATGGATAAAAGAAGATCGCAAAGCAACGCCATTAAAAACGCTGCAAGGACTTATTTGGAAACAAGGCTATAGCGAAAATGCCTTTACAGGGCACATTTACCCAGACTTCATAGACGCTATATCACGTTATACCAATCAAAATATTCGGGTATACAGTTTTTCATCAGGCTCTGTTGACGCGCAAAAATTACTGTTTAGCCACAGTGACGGCGGTGATTTAACGCCTTTGTTCAGTGGGCATTTTGATACTCGTACGGGTAATAAAACTGATAAGCAAGCCTATTGTAATATTTTAAATACTATCAGCCTCACTTCTAAACAAGTGTTGTTTGTGTCAGATCGTATTGAAGAATTAAAAGCGGCTGAAGAAGCTGGGATGAATGTGTGCTTCATGAAACGAGATACGCAAACACACGCTTCACATTATAAGATGGTATCTGACTTCACTGAGCTTTCAATTTGATTAATTGATAATGTTAAAGCGATCAAATCGATCGCTTTAACAAAGTGAGATAAGAATACTTTACTGTTGCAGTTCTTTAAAGCGTGCTAACTCTGCCACGGCTTCTGGAACATCGTTATAATATTCACTCATTTCTTGATACCCATAACCTTGAGCATCTAGTATATGTTTCTCAGGCGTTGCACCAATAAAATGAAATGACTGATAGTCCATTTTTAGAGTTTCTAAAGCCTGTTGAACTTGTTTTAAGTTTTTAACATTATCATCAATCATGCAAACGCTATCGAATTTTGTTTCACTGCTACATTGGTTAACATAATCAGTCAACCTAATGCCTTTATGTTGATCTAGTATTGCTTGTTGTACCGTTCTACTTACAACGGAATTAAACCAACTTTTTTCAATACCTAGCTGTTCAAACTTACGATTTACAGAGCCAGCAGATGAATCAGTTAAAATAATAACGTGCCCTTCAGGATATTTCTTTTGCAACTCATCAACCATTTTGTTTAGTTTATTTGCATTCATATCACCAACAAATTTTACTGCTTTAGGCGGATTTTCTCTATCTTCAGGTTTTGTCTGATTTGTGGTTAAAATGACTTCATCCAAATCGATTACAATCAACGGACGTTCGCTCAACTTGGCATCACGCAGCACATCTAACGACATCACTTCTGCAGTATTATGATTAAGTGTTACACCATCAAGCATCGATGTGAGAGAGAGTATCGATTCTTCAGAAAGCACTGATTGTGGCCGCATGTTTCTTCCAGTAACATGACCTGTTTGAAACGCTAACGATCCTGATATATCACCTGCACTTCCTATGGAGTCAAAAACTGACTGATCAATATTGCCGTCTGTAAAATCCATCTCCAGCAAACGAGAATTTCTGTATCTAAGACTCTTCAATGAATCTTGATCTGTTCCGACATCTTTACATTCTTGTTCAGCTGGCAACGCTCTACTATTACTTTTTTTCACGTAACCATTAAGCTGTTCTTGGAGGTTTGTAGCTGCTCCGCTCAATTCATTTTTATTGAAAAACGATTTCAATTGTGGGCGATTACCTACTGTAATCTCATATGGGGAATCGCTTTGATCGCTACTCTTTTTAATATCAAAAAAAACAGTTTCACCGGCATTTTTTGCTAAAGATTGGAAATGTACTTCGACAGGATTGGACAATGTGTCAACTCGTTCTTTTATTACCTGTAACTCGGCTTGATACATTTTTGTATAAGTAGTTAGCCCATTAACCTCATGAATCGCGAAACTGGGAATATTGCTTGTTGCTGCCGTAGTCATATTCATTCACCTTACATATTGTTTTACAGATATAAAACAATAATAACAGCCACAAATAAACAGCGGATTAACTGGGAATGATACTTTTTTAACAAACACGAAACCCAGAGATTTCTTCACTGATCAATCAGTAAATGGATAACAAATGAGTAGCCATATTTAATGGCTAAAGGATAACGTGCTGAACCAACAAGCGATCGATGTTTTTACTGAATTTAAAAATAAAGCTTTATTAGTTTATAACGGCAGAAGTGGCTAGACGTTGGCCTTTTTCCTTTAATAAAAGTTAACTTAATTCATTTCATCAAACATCAGTTATCATCGTTTGCAGTTTATTTTTTATGTCCTCTGGAATGGCCTGACTGCGCTCATTGGCATAATCAAAATACACCATCGTGGTTTTCCCTGATGCAGTTTGTTCGCTTTCTTGAAGGCAGCGCTGATACACTTCAAAACTTGAACTTCCAATCCGAGAAATTGTCGTAATAACCGTGACGGGTTTACCATAATAAGTGGGTGCATCGAAGTTGACACTGAACCCTGCCAATATTAAATTCCATTCCGTCAATTTCAATGACGGATTAAAAATTTCGAAAATAGGATCTCGTGCTGCTTCAAACCATACGGGGATCACCGTATTACTGATGTGGCCCATACCATCCGTTTCGCTGAATCGTGGTGAGAATGTTGTTTCAAATCTTTTGTTCTTCACTGTAACTCTCTCATTAAATATACAAAACCTACTCGTTCCATAATAAGTTGGAGAAGAGTCAATGGGAAGTGACAAATGAAGCTTATTATTCAATATTGATATTTTTCTAACTACGACTCTATGACTGAAATTTTCAGATAATAAATATAAATCTTTGAGTTAGCGAAGATATTTGGCTGGTACTTTACCTAAAAGCCAAGTGTAATCCTCTGCTGAAAAATTAATTGCAAGAAGACGTACTTCATCTTTCACACAAGCGCCGCTGTAGCCTTGAATATTCAAATTAATAACTTGTAGTTGGGTAGAATCACAATACTGCTTTAATTGTACTGGATAAGCAAAACCAGTTTGCATTAATATTATAGGCTTTCCCGACAGTATAAGCTTTATTATCATGCCAACATCTGCTTGAGCAGCTAGATATATAACTCTTCTATACTTACCAATGTACTTTTCAATTAATGGAACTGTTTGATGTTTATACACTTTAATTCCACACCAAGGTTCTTTTACCTTTGCTTCATCTGAAGTCAAAAAAGGTTTTTTCCCTGCTTTTTCCAACGACGCTGACAACATTCCTTTTCCGGCTGCAATCTCAACGAATGTGGTGTGTCCGCCCGCAATAGAAACTAAACATTGTTTTAGATTTTCCGCAAATTCAATGCTAAATACATCATATAAACCTAGATGTTCTTCTAATAACTTTTTTGATAAATCAAAAAAAGCAACTTTATCCTTCTTCCCCGTAAAACTATATTTTCTTTTAGATTGATCCGTATATTCAAACCCAATACCACATACAGTTGCGATTTCATGAAGCGGAATAATTTTATCTGGAACTTCTTGATTGCAGATTGTAGTCAAGGAAGTCACATGCTCTTTTAGAATATCAAGCTCTTTAGGTGACACTTTATCTCTTTCTTCTAAAGATTTAATAAACTCAGCCATTAGCACAATGTAAAAAAATGGATCTCGCTCTTTTTCTAGAGATATTTTTTTACCTTTATTCATTATTTTAACTAATTCTCTAATATCCGAAATTGATTTATTTTCTTTTAATATATCGTACTGAGGTGCTAAGAATTTAAGTCCTATGGGTGGGAAATATAAATCATTAGTATTAACTATTTCCATTTCTGTAATACCATATTTTATTGCCAGATAACTAGTGTCAATTTCTGTACTCTGTTTTCCATCACTAACCGTTTTTATAGCATCAGGCTTTTTTTCAGCGACTTTTATAAATGACAAAATCTTATCTGAATCACTTTGTTTTAATGCTACGAAAGATTTAAATCTAAGTGAATAACCAGTTTTCAGATTTATTACGCAAGTATGTTTAGCTAACGTCATTGGTGGAAGATCATTGGCGGAAGATGAAGGACTAGAGAGCAATGGCACTAACTTAAGCATTTACTTCTGATACATCTTAAGCTTACGAGCTTGCTTTCTTGAGTGTTGAAGCCTCTTAGTCGGTTTCGGTCTTCGTTTATTTGCTCTTGGTTCTTTTCTACCTGGCCGGTTGCCTACA
>VSKX01027943.1_pt1 | contig 16640 bp, 11 predicted proteins | sample 4799481 | NCBI WGS metagenome assembly VSKX01 (sample SAMN12179537, study PRJNA552185) | sponge metagenome | biome: deep-sea hydrothermal plumes; feature: spots directly above weak diffusing fluid; material: sea water; isolation source: sponge from the Swan site of a hydrothermal vent ...
AATTAATATCACTGCATGCATTATTACTACCTATAAGGCTAAAGTTATAATCACCTCTTTCACAACACACTAATACTTTGTGAGCGAAGCAACATCTGCTCGAGGCATTTTGCAAGCGCAAGCTTGATCTGCTCGTTTTAGTTGCACTTATACTCTCACACGTGTATTGTCAGTCCTGAAGGAGGTTGGGGACATCATGTGAAAAAATGCTCGACTTTGCTGAGTTAGCACTTTTTTTCTGCTGACCGAGTACTATTTATTGCTGAATCAGCACTTAGTTTCAATACAATGCCTAAAGTTCACACTTTTTTACTTTGTGTTCCAAGTTTAGCTAGTAGCTGTTACAGTCAAGGTGTAAAGAATTGCTCTCTAGTCTAGGCCCCTAAAAAATATGAATATAGTGTCTGCCTCTGGCTCTGATCTTGCACCTGTGCTGACTGTAGTTGACTTTTCCCTTGGCCTCAGCTACCTGGTGGACTATACCTGTCAGTATGCCTAGCACCTCTAAGAGGCTACTAGACTGGACTCTGCATGGGGAATTAAGCGCTGACTCAACAAGAAAATACTGGTTGGTCCACTTAGGCAGCAAAATTGAGCTTTAATTGTTCTCATCAACTTCTTTTCAACCTCCTCTTGTCTTTCATTTCAGTGAACTCAATGTTATAGTCACCCGAAAATGGTTCATTACTTTTGTTTCTGTTTGTCCATAGGTGTTTCAGTTTGGAGGGACAGGCCACCACCTTTTCATTCTCCTGGACCTCGGCGTAGCCATTCGAGACCACCCTCAGAACCATGCTGGCCCACACGCTTTCCATATTTAGCACACCCTCACCTACGCCCCCCACTACTACACCCCCCACATTCTCTTCCACGTCCACACCCTACCCTGTTCCCACACCCTACACACACTCGCAACACCCACGGAATCCCTCCACAAGCAGCACACCTCCCGTTACAACGGCGGCGATTCATTTCTACTGACAGTGAAAGTGATTCTGATTGTGGACGGATTTCGTTAGGGCTTCGAGAGATCATACCTCTGTCTTGTTCCGAGGAAAAATCTGAAATTACGCAACTTCCCGATGCACTGCAAGACCTGTCGGTTGATGAGGGTAGCAAATGCACGATTAACTCCGTGAAAACACTCGATCCCACAAGGCGTAAACCTGAGCCTGCATTGTTCAAGCATCAACATATTGCCATGTCTGGCGTGAAAGTTGTAGCTAAAAACTCGCCATTTCGTAATATTCCTACTGGTACTGAAAACTCTATATACTCTAACAATACACCTATTGCCAAGAAACAGCCTCAATATATATCGGTTGCTAAAGAACATCCTCAATGCATATCGGTTGCTAAAGAACATCCTCGATGCATATCGGTTGCTAAAAAACAACCTCAAGCCATATCAGCTGCTAAAGAAAGCATATCAATTGCTAAAGAACATCCTCAATGCATATCGGTTGCTAAAGAACATCCTCAATGCATATCGGTTGCTAAACAACCTCAAGCCATATCAGCTGCTAAAGAAAGCATATCAATTGCTAAAGAACATCTTCAAGCCGTATCGGCTGCTAAAGAAGGCACATTGGCTTCTAAAAAACTGCCTCAAGGCATGCCAGCTAAAGTACATCCTCAAAATGCATTGGTTGCTAAAAGTATATTGGAAACGCCACGAAATGAACAAAATATTCCTTTGTTTTCCGGGCTACCTTTGAAGAGAGCTACCCACTCGACCATTTTTGAGTCTGATGCATATGATTCAGATAATATACCTCGCTCATCACGTCTTTTAAGAAGAAAGAAATCGGGTGATTTGTTTGCTACTAAATGGTGTCGTCCACAACGCAAGACCGAGCCTTGGATCCCTCTAGACAGTGAGATGTTGCCCACCAGTAGCACACCTAGTGGAGACAAGGCGACTCAGCAACAACATGAAGACATTATCGAAGCCAGTTGTCCTGGAACAAACTCGTCTGATCCTGTCCAAGTGAGCAATGATGTTTACTACCTATACATGCATGTAGTCTTTATTAATGATCTGTGATATGTTTTGCTACAGATTTCCTATTCTCTTATTATTGCATGATCACAAGCGCAGCATGCCAGATATGGGCATGAGTATAGTGATTCGTGGCTATGTACAGTGTGTGTAGCAGTTTTATATAATTATGCTATGGACTGGTCACATATCATAGGCACGCGTTATTAGGCACTATTCGTTGTTAAGCGGCACTCACTGTTAAGCGTACGTCCAGCTCCTGTTTCTTGCTACTCCTTGTTAAGAAATCTGAACTTTGACCCTCAAAAGTCACTGTGCATGCGCATACACTAACGGTAGTTAGCAACTACGTAGAGAGCCATTGAGCAGTTCTAGTAGCCTCGATTCAAGGGCCAGGAATCGAGGCTACAGTTCTTGTTTTCTAAATGACACACACTAAAACTTTCGTTTATCTTATTAGGTACCCTTCAATTATAAGCGCTCACATCCTTCTTATGGGATTATAAGCGCCTACGGTAATTGTATTATATATTCTCTCCTTCACTGACACACACATCACATCGGCAGGTAGCCCGTATTACCCAGCTGCCTCGCCACCCACTGTTAGAATCGTTCACAAATGCCTCTGAGGGTAACAAGAATCAGTGAGGGCTTGGGAAAAGGCAGATAGGTTCTGTGAGTGTGTGGAACCATTCAGTACCTTGTCTATAAACTCTGTATAACTAAACCGTGCGGACACCAAACTTGACAATCTTTTATCTGCCTATTTCAGTCATTTATGTTAATTAAGGTTTACAGAATTTGATTTTGGCATCGGTTGCTTTTGTGCATATTCTGTATTTTTGTCAATAATTATTGACTTATTTGATTACTAAAACTGATCGATGCTTGGAGAATTAATTTAAAAATTCAAAACACACGTGTAGCAAGTATGTATGTATATGCACATTTATGATTTATATTGTAGTCATTTGTGTGTTCAACTATCCAGTAGTGGTTCTCTGTAGAAGTTAGTGGGTATGGCAGTCAACTCAGTGTGTGTGTTTATCACTCTCTTGCGTCTTCTGTAGTACAGTGTCTGGAATCGAACGATCGTGTGATAGGCCACTATCAATAAAAACTGTACGAAAACAACTCCAATCGATATGTACGTTATTACCATATCAGCTGTTGTGTCGGACTCTGTGTACAGTTTAAGATTTGCCAACAGTATGAAATTTAGTATGAATGTCATTTCGAGTAGAGACAGCCATTTTGATCTGTAGGGCATTCCTCTAACTGCACAGTGAATGAGCAATCCCACTCCCACGAAGCTAGTAGCTAGCAAGTTTATCCTGGGCATGCTTGTTGAAGTACCGGCTAAGAGAAGTAGCAAAATAACGCGCATTGTCAAGAGTAGGCCCACCCAGTATTGCTGCTTGGCCTTGAACTGGCCTAGATAAGCATCGAAAAAAGGCTTCCATCGATTGATCCAATTTAGATATTTTGTGTGAGATTTTCTTTGTAAGTATTGGTGTGTGAGGAGGACAAGTGTGAATGGCAACCAAGCCAACAGCAAGACAATAACAGCTGCTAAAAACAGTATGGAATGTTGCGTGCTAAAATATTCGATATTACCATCAAGCGTCCAGACTGGTTTTAAGTGTTGTGGATACTCTATTACTGAGAGACTGAGTGATTGTATAATGTTTCGTAGAAGCTTTGCATAGGAGAGTAGAATTAGCGTAGCCAACACTGGTACAGAATTGTAACCAAAAACTCGACTAGCATTTGTTGAATACCTTGATACTAGCGCAATAGCTCCAGCAATGCACCACACATATACTGGAAACACGTACTGTAGCCATGTTTTACCAATAGCATCGAGCCCTGTGATAAAACATGTCTCTATTCCCAGATCAAGATTTAACCAGGCAATAAAAGTGTATAGAAACTGTAGTGTTGGATGAGGTACTTTTGTAGCTAACAAAACACTCTTACTCCCCCATACAACATTCGCATACAATATCATTCCGTTTATTATCCCTTTTGAAACGGTCATGTCCAATATTTTGAGGAATATCACTAGTAGTATTCCAGCTACAAAAAATCCAACTGTTAAAAATCCATGCTTGTTTTCACAATGAAGGCACCTTGGTGACCCGAGAGCTAAGCTCAAGTTACCTTGGCAACTTCCACAGAGAATTCCCGAGCGATTATTTCGACATTGATTATTTGGGGAGAGTAAATCAATTGATATATTCTCTGGCTGACAATAATTGTAAGGGCAATATTGATTGATAACGAAGTCAGTTTTATTTTCAGTTAAGCTTATCCAGGTAGTCCCATGTCGATACACGTACCCAGTGTGATTGTGAATAGTGCATACCCTCACGCCTCTCCCCTCCAGTCTAGGATGACAGGAACAAACACGTGGTGGTGTTTTTCGTAGCACAAACCCCAGTGGGCAATCGTCCATTTTCAAGTCTAAGTTAATGTTCTGATGAAGAAGTGTGTCTCTAATCACACCGTACGTGTGATATGAACGAATAGTGTTTCTGTTTCTGCTTGACGTGCATTCTGTTCTTGTTGGGCTCGGAGACGAGTTTGCACTCAGTTTAATTCTGATAGTTCTGCCTACTGTGGGTGATTGCAGTGTGTATTGTAGTGGTGTGCAGCTGTAAAGGGACTGGATTTCGTGTGTCAACTTTGTAAGTATTTCTCTTTGTTCGTTTGCAATGCTCGAATAGACAATCCCAGTAACAGTACCAAAACCACATCCTACCAATACTGCTGATACTTTCAATGTCTCACCAGGATATAGAGGTGCCAATGTCCTCTGTATGAATGTTTTATTAGCACACTGAGGAGCTCCCTGCTCGTCACATAGACACACCCTCGTTGGACTACATGTCACTGCTGTTGGTGATGCAAAAGTGTTACTGGTGTGAAATTTGTAACCTATTTCATTATTTCTTGGTCTGTACATGTAGCATTGTTTGGTTCCGTGTTCCCAGTATCTACAGCTGTTGTTTAAATATCCTCCAAATATATCGTGCCCTCCCATAGCGGCCCAGTTATTCTTAAACCAAACATTTACATTGCGTACTTTTAAATCATATATGTAGAGACATGCTTGAATATTAGTGTACATGGCCCCTCCTACTTCTGTAGCCGTGTTCCCTTCAAAATGGACATTTGAGTGGTCGTAGAAGTACAATCGAGAATTGTAGAGTGATAAAGCACCTCCTTTGAATCCCGTATTGTTATTAAATATGACTGTACCAGAAAATGTTATTATACTGTTATCGGCTTTGATTGCTGTCACTTTATTATCGATAAACTTGCTATTCTTGATTAGCACCTGATCAACGTTACTTAATGTTATGGCTGGAATTTTTTTTCTGTTCACTGAGTTCTGGACAATAACTTTGTTTAGTTGAATGGTTAGAAAGGTATTACTATTGAAGTTCCTGTAATGTTCCTTTGCTGTCTCCATAATCTGGTTAAAACCTGTGAGATTAGAATGTGAAATACTGACAGTGATTTTGTCACCAGATGCAAAAGGAACATTGATGTATACACACCTCCATTTGTTGCCATAGAATTTTGTATCGTTGATTGTTATGTTTATAGTTCTTGGAGAATTACTGGGAACGTCGACCAGTTCAATTATGTTCGGTTGAATAAACAAATTTTGTAATCGTATCGGACTAGACTCAAATGTACAGTTAATGGCATGAAATATGACACTCTTGATGGTATTAGAGTTGACAAATAGAGCTATTTTGCCACGGTAATGTGTGTCTCTCATGTGTATGCGTACATGTTTGGTGTCTTGCATAAACGTGGTATCGATTGAGGGGATATAAGAATGAGCGGTGACATTGCAGTGCAGTAGCATCAAGCTTGCAGTGTTGCCTTTAGCAAGAGCTATGTGACTGTAGGCCATATATGTACTGCTCAGTACAGTGATGTGTTTGTTCTTATGTTTTCTTGTAAGTTTGCTTCCATTCAAAGAGGTTCTGTGTACTTCAAGTATCTTGCCATACATTTCAATGCTACTGGTTAGTATCTGAACATGGAAAAAATATGCTAGGATAAATCCTCTGATTTTGACTTGCTGTTGTAGGTAGAAATAATTATTTAGTATTTCATAGCTTCCAATTATTTTTAAATTTTGTACTGTTACGTATGTAATGTTGGTGACCTGTATGAACGAACCATCGGCTATGTAAAGTGAAGGAATTGCTGTAGAATATCCAACCATACTCAAATTCATAACATTTGCAATATTAAGTGACAATTTGCTTTGAAGAAAGTGTTCACCTTCTAAGAACACAAGTTGTGTGTTTTCGGCCTGTGACAGAGCGGAGGAGTTGGTTGCATAGTAGTGCAGAGTGTGACAATGCTGAGGACAATTGCTGGTTGTCACATTTATAGGTGCCACATAGAATATGGTGGCCTCACATTGACTGAATACTAGTACTAGCCACAATAGAAACGTCATCTCTTGAGTAATCGTTAGGAGAGGCGTAGAGGACTGTGACAGCTGAATAATATATGTACGTAGTATCTTGATGTCTCTGTGTGTCTCTTTGTTTAGAAGTTGTCTATGTTTCAGTTGAAGGGTTAGAATGCAATTATGTCCTGGTTAGGAACTACAATAGCTAGCTAGCTATATAACATTTTGTTGTTTTTGTGTTGAACTGTGAATACGTTATCATTTTCTGTAGCTTTGGGGATAAATTTTATCTCACTTACTGTGCTCCCAAACTGATGGCTTTTCATTCTTAATTTCTCCCAAAAAATATCACTTTGAAAATGTCTATGCATGTTCCCAAACTGATGGCTTTTCATTCTTAATTTCTCCCAAAAAATATCACTTTGAAAATGTCTATGCATGTTGTTGAAATAGTCTACATATAATTATATTATAGTCATGAAATTATAACGTTGTGTGTGTCAATGTGCGTAATGTGTGTGTTGTTACATCTACCATGCTAATATGTCATGCTAATGTCCCATTAGTCAGAGGGAAGGGTAGGAGGCATCCGTGGCTATTCCACACTGATTGTAGCGGTCCTTAGACATCAGAATATAGCCATCCTCGCCCCACACCGTGCCCCAACTGAACGTAAAAGCATAATTGAAAGCATCGTAGAAATATCACGCACGTACATGCATGTGCACAATTTAAGTAGTTTGCACAGCCTGTATTAGCTGACATTGTTGTGGTGGTGGCAGTAACAAGGGGCCTTCTTTTAATGAGTTATTTTTTAATGAGTTATTATTTAGATACCTTTCTCTATCTGTGTGTAGGATCACCTGTTTTTAATTCTCCAATATTCTTTGTCGTCTGCAGATCTGCCGTATCCTATTACCAACATAGCGTGGTTGACGTTGTAGCTAGAGCAGAGGTAATTGTCAAACACACCACTTGAGTAAAACTGCAAAAGGAGAAACAGAGCTATGGTTGTGCATCAAGCATCAAGTACCCTGTATACATGCTATATAAGAGTGACGATATTATATATGCCTCTAGCAATAGTGCAGGTAAACGCCAGGCATCAAAAGGGCAGAGCCATGTGTCCTTGTTGAGAGGACAGAGCTTTGCCAAGTGTTCCATCTTTTGCTCAATTTATGATTGTCGAAATTAAAGCCCATAAAAAACTCTGTAAGATGATGCGTTTAGTTCATAAATGGCCTGATTTGACAATTTCACCCACTTCAGTCCATGTTTTTTTTTTTCAAAACAGCCAGAGTACAATACGAAACTAGCTAGACAACCAACAATTGGAGCATCCCCCCCAACCTGCAAGAAAATTTAGCAGCTAACTTTGAGACCCTATATTTGGAGGTACTGTTGTAAGGTGGTCAAAGTATAGTTAGTACTTAGTAGATAGTCCAACTAAATTAATGGGAGGGAGCCATCAGTTCACATAGGGTGCTAATTACAGTTGCCACTTCGGAGGTCTACCTGTACAGCTGCAGGCGGTTCGCACAGTCAGTTTTTCAAGTCAACACTGGTTAATTGCAACCAAACCCTTGACTATAAGGCTGCTTATAGTCAAACCGTGCCAACCTGGTGACTGCTACTACTCCCCCCAAACTGAAAGAACAACACTTCTTCACTCAACCCTATACCTAACATAATTATAATAAGTTGCTTATACCCTGAATGCTGTTGAACTTGCGTCCACGGCTACAGCCACTGGGCCAACGAAGGCAACAGCTGCTTGTAAGTCTGTCTCACTGCCGCTACGAATCATAACTATCCCAGACATTGTGGCACTAACGTTTTTTTCACTGAAATTGCACGGCATTTGCTGTGTGTGTGTGTGTGTGTATGCACAGGTGCGTATGGGTGTACATTCGTACACTGTATGTATAGTTGCTTATAGTCACATTGTGCATGTGTTTATAACAGGCTTTGGCAGGGCCAAATCTGCTATATACCATAGGAGGTGTAGGTTATATATTAACTCACCACTCCCTGGTATGGGTAGCTTTTTTCTGTGTTGACCCCATTATTGAACACAATGTACATAAATGTGTTGTACATGTTTCCACCTTGGCAAGCATTGTTTCCCTCAGGCACTGCATGTGTGCATGAATGAATCTACGAACACTTTAGCTATACAAGGCCAAGCACATACACGCACCTCATAAATGCATACCACTAACATAACTATGAAATTTCTTACATGAGCAATCAACAATGTTCTGTTCACTCAATGGGTCATTCAGTCCATATGCTAGTGAATAAGTACTCTCCAGAGCTGCCAGTGCAGCAAAGGCATAGCTTGCCCCACAATTCTCCTACAGAATTTCTTTACTATAATAATATTATATATATTAACTCTATAGCCTTTTAAAATGTATCGAATTTATATATAGCTAGCTGTTGTTATTTTACTTGATCTTTAACATCTGAGATGGCGCCCTTGTGTCTCCAGTCAATATATTCTGGCCAAAAGCTGAAACTAGGTGGTACAAAAATCCTTATATCGGCCGTACGATCACTGTCTTTAACCCCTGGTTTATATGTCAAATACTGGACAGCATACTCAGAATCTGTCTGTACATGTACGTATGCATCATGAGGAACATGTGCGGTGAAAATAAAAAATCAGCTATATAGCTATTGCATGTTGTTTAAAATTATTTTACCATGTCAGCAAACTTGTTTAGTGCTAGCTTATATCCTAACACTCCTGCTCTGTAATTGAAATTGTGCTGTTGAATGTATTCTCTGTTGGAGAGCCACACGGTGTGTCGTTCAATCTCCTCTCGTTCAGAATTGTAATGTTTCAAGTGTCTTGTTTTCCATAGCTTCCATTCTTCTATAAACTGGTATGTGGGTGGTTGGCTCACAGCTGACAGTATCACAGTAGCACTCAGAACTAGCAACCACAAGCAACCTTCATAAAGGCATGTAAAAGATTAATATCAACTCTGTGCTGCAAAACTGAAACCTAGCTAGCTAGCTAGCTAGCTATAGCATGTATAGCTATGCATATACTCAATGAGTCAGAGTGTCTGGTAGAAAAATAACAACAAGCTCTAACTGCTATGGTGTGTATGCTTACCTTTGTTTATCTGTTTAGACTTCATATTGTTCAGAACTGGACTAGAGGAAAGCTAGTCAAGTGATTTGCATGCAACTTTTTTATAATGGGCGTGGTCTGCCTGTGACGTCATATGCGCTAGATCGCAGAGTGTAACCAGCCGGCCATGATCCAGCACCAGGCAGCCGCAGGCCGTACCAGAACACTACTGAGTACAGTGCACGGATGGTACATGGTATGAGCAATCATCTCTTATAAGATAAGCCTGTGAGAAGTTGCCAACTGCTAAGGACATAATTTCTGGCCTGCCCAATGCTTGGAGGGGTGGTGGTGCCACCCTTGCACTACATGAACACTGAATTAGCTAAACTGGGAAGCCCTTTAGCCGGCTGCTCGAAGACAAAGCCTTGGTTTTATTTTACTGAGCGGCAGCTACCAGCTGCTTGTGCTTTATGCTCAAATTGCGCCACTCAGCACATTGAAGCCTGGAAAAGATCATAAATTGCCGAAATGGTTCATGGTTACATAATGTATCCCTGATGGAGTATGCCTGTAGCTATATATTATAGCTACTGAAGAGTCAAAGTGAAGAGATGTTTTGACCGTATTGCTGATGGGGATGTTAGCTCTCTCACTGGATTTAAGTGGTCGTAAGCAGAGGCCTGAGTCGCTATATAGTATCAATAGGTAGGTACAAAAATTGACCACGCAAATGCATTCAAAACTCCTATAGTGTTAACTAATTTTTCAATTTCACACACCTTTATAGCTAGTGATTCATGTCTATTTGGTTATGAATGGCTCTCTAATTGCTCGATAATTTGCATGTCAAAAGTTCAGATGTTCACAAACATTGACTTTCCGCTTTGCGCTATTATATCATGCGACTAAACATGTTAAGATGGTTGCATACTAACATGTTTGCATGTGATGTCCATATTTGTACAGTATAGATGCATTCAACTTAATGACCATTGAGCCTATAATAATATGAAAATGTCATAACACTTTCATTGTCAAAGTTCATTGTCTGTGTAGCTAGCGTGTACGTGCTACTAATGGGATGTATTCAGAGGTTACATTGTTTCCACCAATAGAAGGCTCTATATGCTTATAGGAGGAAATGAGCTTATGGAAATGACTGTAGTAGCTAGCTATATAAAGAGAATAGAACATTCAGTGTTCAGTTTCATCAGTTGATCACTTCTAGAAGAAAAAAAGTAGTGGATTCACCATTTCTTCCATTCACCATTCAAAAGGTGAGCAGTTACATTAACTAAGTTACTCTCTAGTTTTACTAGGTATGATAGTTTATCTAAACTTTGTTTTCTTACTTCTTTGCGCAAATTTTGCAGACATTTTGTCATGATTGTGACTGTGGTAGCAGTACTGTGCTTCTTATCTATTTCTTCGGCTGTTCAACCAAAGTATGAGTTTGTCGAGGAATGGCAGTTGTGGAAATCCCGTCACGAGAAGATATATGACACGCACCTTATGGAACTGGAGAGACATCTAACGTGGCTGTCTAACAAAAAGTACATCGAACAGCACAATGCCAACTCTCATATCTTTGGCTTTGAATTAGCTATGAACAACTTTGGAGACATGGTAGGAAATGTGCTCTGTCTGTATGCTCATGCTTTATTATGTGTAATGATTGCTTTGTTGACCTACTCTAAAATTTTGTGATATTGTGTTTTATAGAGTGAGATTGAATGGCTGAACTACCTCTCAAAGTACCAAGTCCGAGATCAGAATCAAAATGGAAACTACACCAAGTTCTTTGAACCTGATCCCCGTGTCCATAATTATCCTGAGGCCATTGATTGGAGGACAAAAGGCGCAGTGACTGCTGTCAAAAATCAGGTGTGCATTCAGGAATAAAACCTACGAAGAAATAAGCCTTTAGATGCTACTTTCAAGTGCTATACTCAGCCACCTAGCTATGTGCATGTATCACTTTTTAAACAATTAGCACTTGTGACTAATGTTATGCATCACTGTGGTGTGTATGAATGTGTAGGGAGACTGTGGAGCTAGCTATGCATTCAGTGCCATGGGTGCACTGGAGGGAGCATATGCACTGTCGAATGGGGGAAACCATGAGTCCCTCAGTGAACAGAACATCATTGACTGCTCAAGTTAGTCACCTTGCTATATACACACATTGGAATAAATTATAATTCGTAAAACCCTATTTTTTACTCCATACACTGCCCCTACAGTTCCGTATGGAAACCACGGTTGCCATGGGGGTAACATGTACGATGCCTTCCTGTACGTAGTGGCCAATGATGGTGTTGCTAAGGAGAGTGCATATCCCTTTTTGGGAAAAGTGAGTCATCGCATTCACTTAAAAAAAAAGAGGTGGTATCTTTCTATTCTTGTTATCAAGCATTCGAATTATGCCCATTCTTTCTGTTATTGTAGCAATCGTACTGCAATTACCAGAAAAGTTCTCGCGGTGCCTCTATGTCAGGTAGTGTGTCCATCAACAGTGGCAATGAAGATGACCTTCTGACAGCTGTAGCTAACGTAGGACCAGTGGCTGTGGCCATTGACGGTGCAAATAGTGCATTCCGAGTGAGTCACACACACACATACTGGAACCTCTCTACAATGGACAAGTTGAGAGCATAAATTCTGTTCATTGTAGAGAGGTTCATTTTAGATCAAACTAGTGTAAATAGCTAAATCTGTAACAAGCTGCCTGTCAACTGCAAAGAGGTTGTCCGCTTTTCGGAGGGTCCATTAAGTTTCCACTGTGAATAGATCCGTAACAAGCTGTACACTAGCTACGCACCATTGAAGTGTCTTGTAGCTATAATTTTTTTATACTGAAATACACACGTGTTCTTTTAACCATTGAGGTTGGCTTATTCAAACAATTGTCTTAGACATCGTTTTTTTTAAGTACATTGTTGTACATGGTGTGACCTGGTAGAGTCTATTGTTTGTAGCATTCAGATCAGAGTAGGTACATATTTAACACATTATTGATGCTGGACCCCCTCATGCACATACCCTCACACAGTTCTACTATAGTGGAGTGTACGACTCTTCCCTGTGCTCCAGCTCTAGTCTCAACCATGCCATGGTTATTATTGGCTACGGGGAGTATGCTGGGAAAAAGTACTGGCTAGCAAAGAACAGGTAAAACGAATGTGTTACACTATAGATCTCTGTATGCACTTACTTTTGTTGTGGTGGTGTAATTGTGTGTGATACAATACTGTTCTGCAGCTGGGGCACTAACTGGGGCCAGAGTGGTTTTGTGATGATGACTAGAGGCAAGTACAACCAGTGTGGCATAGCAACAGATGCATCCTACCCAACCCTCTGAATCCATTTAGCACTGTGAAACAACTCATAGACTCACTCTACTACAACTATAAACATTGCTTACCCGACCTATAGCCATAAGACAATCAGTGTGTCTGTCTGTTTGTAAATTATTATCAATCCACATGCATATAGCTATAGGTATTGCATTAAAGAATTAAATATTGTTCTCTTTTATAATATCGTATAGCGAGATATTTTCGCGACCTAAAATTTGTGGATTTCATGGTATTTATACTAACCGTGAAAATTTAATACCAAAATTTCTCCACGCTAGCGACAGTCGTCTCGGATAACTGCCGACACTAGTCAATTTGCCAAAATATTAAGAACAAGGACAGAATTAAGTCATTAAAAAATTAATGTACAAATTAATTGTTACTACATGCACTCTACACCTAACAATAAACACACACACACACACCACAGCAGTAATTCACAGAGTTCGTTTGTCAGTCATCGTATTGGACCTGTCTCCTGTGTCCCTCTTCCCAATGTCTGCTTCGCTGGACCGCCTCCTTCCAGCCTCCATAGCGACGATTACGGTCTGGGAAGTACAATAAAAGTATAATGGAAGAGATGGGGATGAGGTATAAATCAGCTCACCTTGTGGAGTGTTTGTCGGTTCAAAGGTCGTACTCGGTGATCGTGGTAACTGCAACAAGTCTTGCCATATGCCACAGGCCAAACCTGCTGCTATGGCAACACCCCGAGCTGTCATCTCGGGGAAGTCTGGTTTCACTATTTAAAGGTTAAATGTTACTCAGCAAGAGTGTTTGAAATCACACCCACCTACTGGAATGCCGAGCACATCACTCTGTATCTCTAGTAGCAGTTGATTAGCTGTCATACCTCCATCCACTCGCAGCATGGTGAGCGGAGTACCACTGTCCTGGTTCATAGCATCCAGCACCTGCAGTGAGAAGCAGGTGTGGGTGTGGCATACATTGTATGTAGGTGGCGAAGGCGATGTTAATAAATAGAGTTGGGGACATAGGGTTGATATTGGCTATGATAAAAATTCTTGCTGAGGCATGGCATTTAATGATTACAGCGAAACTTTCAACACAAAGTTCAAGACACAATGTTTGTCTAAAGAAGGACATTGAACCAAAGTTGATACTTTTATTGCATGTAGGGAGGTTTTTGTTGAAAGAGAAGTTTTTTTTATCAGAGAATCCACTGTTAGTAGTGGTCACACCTCTCTAGACTGAAAAGCAACTGCTTCCAGTGTCGCTCTGCACAGATGGGCTTTAGATGTGTAGTTGGTGAGTCCAATCACAAGGCTGTGCGTATTAGTAGAGATCACATGAGCGTCACATGACACTGTACACTCACCCCCTAGCGTCCGGCTGCCAGTAAGGAGCATAGAGTCCTGAAAAAGCCGGTACAAAGTATATATCCCCGGGAGAATCCACACTCCGAGCAAATCTTTCTACATGAGTGCGTGTGAGTTTGGGTGGTATGGATCGAGTGTGTGGAAAGTGTGTGAAGCTCACCAATCTCGCTAGCTTCAGCAAAGAACTCCATTTTCTCTCTAAGCCATTGCACACACTGCCCTGCATTAGACACAGCTCCCTCAAGAGCGTAGGTAGGACGAGTGTTGGGTCCCAGCTGATAGGCCACGGTTGTGAGTAGGCCATGGGTCGACATGACCAGAGCCTGCACATGAAGGGACAGCATAGCTGCTTGAACAATACTCACTGTCAATAACTAATTCCTCTGGAAGAAATGTATTTATGTAAAGGCGGGTTCACAATTTACACAACCGTTGACACGACATGGTCGCAAGATTCAAGTCTATTCCTGCGCAAAGTCACGCGACAACCCCCCCACAGAGCGACACGTTTGCGTGTATTGTGAACGCACCTTAAAAGGTAGTATGTAATGCTCTAACATTCACCCACCTCTCCAGTGTTGTAGAGAAGGAAACAACCAGTTCCGTATGTGTTCTTGGCATCCCCAGGGGTGAGACATTGTTGGCCTACTAGTGCCGACTGCTGGTCTCCCAGGCACTAAAGGGTAATAATGAACGGTTGGTACAAAGTGGATGGGGGGAGGGAACTCACTCCACATATGGCCACACCTTTCAGCGGACCGTCAGCCTGAGGGGTTCAGTGCTTAATTCAGGTCTAGCAACATAGTGCATGAACTCACTATTTGGCCATACACCTCAGCTGAGCTGCGTATCTTGGGTAGAATATCCATAGGAATATCAAAGAACCTATAATAATATGTGTGTGGTGTATGTGCGTGTGCGGGTGTATGTGCGTGCATGTGCGGGTGCATGTGCATGCACGTGCGGGTGTATGTGTGTATGACTCACTGACAAAGCTCTGGATCCCACTGAAGAGTAGCTAGGTTCATGAGCATAGTTCGACTGGCATTGGTCACGTCAGTCACATGCACTCCATTATTAACACCTCCCGTCAGATTCTGCCATTTAAAAAAAGAGCTACGTCAGCCTCACCATCTTGGCTTTCAGAGAATCACAACAATAAGACCAACAGAACAGTAGTTACGGCTTGTCTAGGTTTACACAAGTTACTTATACTAACAAACCCAAATAATCCAGGAATCTATGGTCCCAAAGAGACATCGCTTTTCCCGAATGGCCTCTCTGATCTCTTCTACTTCTTCGATGAGCCACTTTATCTTGAGAGCACTGAAATAAGTGGAAATTGGCAGACCACAGCGAGCCTGGAAGTGGGGGGATGAGTAACTATTAATTTTATAAAAATAACGATTTTACACCTGGAAGTGTTCTTTGCTTTTTGTGGGTGTCATGGCAATCATTCTGTCAACCAGTTCCCCCGTCCTCCCATCACTCCAGACAATGGCTGGTGCTAGGCTCCGCCCACTCACTCTATCCCATAATACTGTTGTTTCGCGTTGATTGGTCACTCCAATTCCCTTTAGACGAGCCAGGTCATCTGACTCTAGGGACACTCCCACCTCTGTAATGCATGAGCGAACAGACGCAATGATCTCCTCAGGATTTTGCTCAAACCACCTGTATATAACAGTAGAAAAGTAGCTACATGGTGCTAGTGGCCTGGCCACCTAACTCACCCCTCTCTTGGGAAACTCTGTTTGACGGGCTCCTGATGTCTCTGTACAACATTCAGCGACTCATCGAATACCTGCAGCAAATACTCGTTACCTCAGGCCATTAATGGAGCCTGCACTTACAAGGAAGCGCGAGCTAGACGTGCCTTGGTCGATAGACCCCACTAGAGCTGGTGCTGGAGACAAAGCCATCTTCAAGCAGCTTATTTCGAGTGAGCTGGCCGTGGGCAATTTAGCCTCGAACCCAGGCCGCTGTCCTTTTCTCCCTTTCCCTCGAGGCCTGTGGCAGAGGCTACTGTCAGCTCTGCATGATGTCAATACCTACCTCACTCAACATGACAGTATACTGGCAAATTAACGACATAACACAACAGAGGGATATTCAAGAGCCATGACTCATCACTAAAAAGAGAATATCTATTGGTATACATACATATAAAACGTTCAGAAAGTTAGTTGATGTGCCAAGCTTTCGATCTCCACAGATGACTCGCTACTTCTTCCAGCAAGAACGGCAATGGTAGTGACATGCAAGTTAATAATATCGTCCAACAGAAACTTCACTGGTGTCTGAGCCGGAAATATAGGATTAATCCGATAGTAGAAAGTGGTGCGGGGGGAAGAGAACCTGCTCTTACAGTTCTGGTGTACTTGCTCATGTCAATACTGCTACATAG
>VSKX01029739.1_pt1 | contig 16612 bp, 15 predicted proteins | sample 4799481 | NCBI WGS metagenome assembly VSKX01 (sample SAMN12179537, study PRJNA552185) | sponge metagenome | biome: deep-sea hydrothermal plumes; feature: spots directly above weak diffusing fluid; material: sea water; isolation source: sponge from the Swan site of a hydrothermal vent ...
CTTCATGTGTTCACATATGATGCTAGCGTCAAAACGCTGACATTACGCTGGAATAGAACATTATTCTAATCGAGCGTTTCCTGACGTTAGACGCTACGTCGGGTCCAGCGTCATATTATAAACCATCTTAACACATATTCTGTAATTTGTTATGCATTCCTATTAGTTATACAGATTTATTATCTATGGACACTGTAGTGACTTGTTTACTTGGTATGCTAATTACTGCTGAATGAGTATTCCCTGACCAAAACGTTCCTAGTATTTTGTTACCCTTGTGTCGACAACAAGCCTTCCAAGTAACACTGACTGACTACATGTTTAATGTCGTGTAGATATGTCTTCAGCACTATCTATTACAGTTTACCAGAATCTGGTGGGGACAATTTGGGTCAAATTACTTGTCCTGTAATTATGAACAAATAAACCGAACACATATCCAGACATAAAAGACATGTTACACGGAATGTCAATAGTACATGAACCATTTGGTGGATAATTGCCGCGGTGATTTTAATAACCCACCTCAGGGCAATAAAGCCTGGCGATGGTTGTATGGGGGCTCCAGATTGATCCTGCAGATTCCTCAGAGCCACTATATACCTAGTGCCGCTCTTCAGACGCTGACTAGGCCAAATCATCAGAGCTCTTTCGGATAGCTGTATGGACGGTTGGGAAATTAGGCTAAGAATTTGGTTTATTCATTTGAGCACACAATATATCTGATAGGACTTTCTACGAGCTACGGAATGCATGTTGAATTCAACGATCCCTCCAAACTCAAGTTATGGGCTCTCAAAAATATATCTGTCCATGCAGAGGCAAAAGTTGGTCAGTTAGGCTCCGTCAAAAGTTCATGATATAAGCACACCATGTGATAGAGCTCTCTAAGAGCTACAGAATAGTTTAAGACGATCCCTCCAAACTCAAGTTATAGGCTCTTGAAAACGATGAGCTCAAACGTACGTGTGCTGCTGTATCCAACTCAGCAAAATGAGCAATTCTTTCTCCTAAGATAATAAAGCATGTAAATAATGGAAGCAAACATGTGACTCTATTAGTCAGTCAGTCAGCCAGGCAGGCACCTGTGTCAGCTTCAATTAGGAGTGTGGGACAGTCCTTTGCCAGGGACTGCTGTATGTCCCAGTGAGGGGGAAGGTTCAACGCTGATAGGTCATGGAAGTACGTCAATATGGAAGGAAACGGAGAGAAACCATCTGCAGCAAAGTACATGTAACTGACACACAGGGAATCTGAGCTGCAAGGCTTCCTAGCTGCTTAAACACCCACGCTTTTAATTAAACGTGCAGTTGTTATTCATGTAATGAGGCTGTACTGTACAGATATATAGCTGCTCTTAGCCGGCTATCCCTTGGCTTGTACTAACCCATAGTGTTCCATTCTCCTGGATTCACTCCTCTGCCTATAATGTCTGTTGGGAAAGCAGCTGCTGAGAAGTTGACCTTTAGTCCAGTCCCAGTGCTAGGATCAGGGGCGGTATAGTAAGAGTTTGGGAAGGGAAGAGCACAATATTCTGGCGTCAGTGAGTCGCAGGGACTCTGATACGAGCTTGCAGGGTTTACAAACAGTGCTATTATAGCCAAAGCAGCACAACACAGTACTGACAGTAAACATGAGGTGGTGGCCATCTTGTTTTGACTTGCAATTAGTCGTTTACGACCATGAATATCATTAAAAGGTCATAATTATAATAACTCCGTCTGCGGTCAGGTAATTTCCCTAATTGTGGTTTCCCAGAAATGATCTATATAATAAAGAATGCACAGCTAGTCGCGAGTTAGTAATAACTAGCCCAGTATAAAACTCTAGTTAGCACTCCAGAGGAAGAAATTGCTGCCAGACCCTCACATTATCTTGAAGACTAAGTGAGTCAGAGTGCATCAAAAACCATAGCGTACTGTAATAGCTGGTGTGTCAGAAGCTAGCTAGCTAGATCACTATCATGTGCGATCCACGTACTGCACTGCACTTGTTGTTCACTGTATGCAACAGTTTGAGCTGTGTATTGTGTTTATAGATGCAGACTATTCAGTTTGATCATCAGCATCAGCAGCAGTCAGTGATGCAGCAGCAGGACAATAGCATGATGATTATGGAGTCTGACAGAGAGTCGAGAGAGTCTGATGATGGACCCGAGATTGCTGCACAGAAAGAGCAATCCATGTTTGTGTGGAGTACAAAATACGAGGTACGCAGTGTTTTAATAAAACAGCATTCAGGATGCAGTTCGTAGCTCTATTTTATTTTGTGTGTGCCCCGCAGTGTTACTGCTAATATTAAACTGCATGGCTATCGTTGCATTGCAAAATGAATATTTCTGCCAAAACAGAAAATTCTTATTTTCTTTCCCGCTAACTGGCTAACTGTGATCTATTGTTGACTCTAATCTGTTTAGTACGGAGAATGTTATTGTATACTCTGTACTGTATAACTTGAGCCAGTGCAAACGTGTTATCATTATTACCCCCGGCTGTTTGTTGTACAGAAATGGCACGAGAGTCTTGTCACATTCAACGCTCCCTGTCTCACTATCTCAGAATATGAAGACCTTAAGTTGGAGGTGAGTACATCCCAGTGACTTGGTATTAGTAGACCCCCCCCTCTGGTTGTATTCATGGCTGCATGGCTGGGGCATGCATTATTCACTTTTCCTGCTTTATCCTAATACCGTTTCCTCATCGTTTCCTCTTCAGGTAGATTGTAAGCAACTGGAGCATCTCACACAAAGGTTTGTGCAGAGTGTGCTGTAGCTATTATGTATTAAACTAACCTCACCTGACAGTATGCTATGCTGTGTGCAGTGTGTATATTAAACCTAACAGCTAGTACACACTGCTATGCTATGCTATGCTGTGTGCAGTGTGTATGGCACTGAGCCTTGTACAGATTAAGAGCATTAGGTATAATACTTCAACTTGTCTGCCAACTCTCATAAAGTAGTGGTATTTGTGGCATGCTGTTTTCAGTGGAAACACGGCCCCTCTATTGCATTGTTTGGCTTAACTTTACTTGGAACTGCTTCACCAACAGATGGTTCCATGGCACTTTAACAAGACGGGAGGCGCGAGTTATTTTACAAGACTTCAAAGGCGGCAATGGTTCATTTATAGTGAGAACAAGCGAGAGCTACAGTGGGAAGCTGGCCATTTCTTTCCTGTGAGTATTAATGCATGGTGGGGTATCTATTGCACCTTTGGTTAATAATAAATAGTGAGCTTCTCTCTGATACCAAAGGCTAGGTATGCATTATATCATAGTGTATGTACTTTCCCTCAACTAACTTCCTGAAGGGCTATAAAGTGTCTAATGGGTACTATTCCTGGAAGGGTTACTTGATCACCCAGACAACACAAAGGCTGATGTAGTCACACACATATTGCCATAGAAATGGTTGTTATAAGTTCTCCTAGCTTCCTATTTTGTTGTTTTTGATTCGAATGATCTCATTGTCTGTCAGCTAGCGAGAGTAGTGCCTCACTCCTCACACAGCCTCACTCCTCACACAGCCTCACTCCTCACACAGCCTCACTCCTCACACAGCCTCACTCCTCACACAGCCTCACTCCTCACACACCCTCACTCCTCACACACCCTCACTCCTCACACAGCATCACTCCTCACACACCCTCACTCCTCACACATGCACCCTCACTCCCCCACAGACATGAGACCCGTGTGAAGCATGTGGTGATTGAGAGCAAGCGTGATCCAGTAGCTGGAGTGCTGTACAATATAACACCTAACGGCCCATTCTTCAGCTCTCTATCAGAACTAATCGAAGAAGCTCAAAAACGACCTCTCATTCAAAACCACTGTTTTGACATAAAACTAGGACAATTCCCACCACAGGTAAGTATTGCATCCACAGTATAACACATTCTGTATAATTATAGCAATAGTCAGGCAGTCTTTCTTAAGCTATAGTATATCTAGCGGAATCAGTTATGAAGTACAGTTTTGTGTTTATATACATGGCTAATTTGGGAGCAATCGAATGTGTCCATTCTATTTTGATTGTAGTTGGATTGTATATTGTTCTTCCTGCAGCCTGACATGACGTGGTTGCATAGAGGCGTCAAATCGTTGTCACATGCTGAGCAGATATTGCGGAAAGAACATCGCGATGGTGCTTTCTTTGTGTACAAAACACAATCAGAACATGCCCCTTACATCGTTGCTTACAGGTACGTGTGTGTGTGTGTGTGTTTGTGTGTGTATAATTATTATGAGAACATAGTGAAAGCGAGAGACATAATTTAGAGCTGTTATACTATTATTCACTCTTGGTGACTAGGCTTCTGAGAAATGCTGCCCCACAGCAAATCACTTTCACAATATCCACCCCCACGGATAGAAAACAACATTCATAAACTATAGTGTGCAATACATTATATAGCTCTTGCTCATGAATCTGCATATCTACGTCACATGTTTGCAGTTTTATTTTACTTCCATCTCTCTACTTGCAGATCTGAGGGTAGCATTCATCACAATCTGATTGTAGCATCACCGAGACCTAACCCAGGCTACACTCTTAAGAGCATTACCTCACAAGTACTCTACAAAGTCATTCACTACTTCATGGAGAATCCAATCAACGGCTCCACTGTTTTAAAGTATCCTGTTCAAGACAGAGATGTAAGTAGATGCCTCTAAACTCTTTAATTTCTATGAAATGTCAATTAGAGAGTGCTCTGTGTGTAATTGCTGGCTTACTAACTTGGCTGCTATTGTAAGGCGTATAAAACGTTGGTTATGAGGCTTGGCTAGTGAGCCCTGTTGGCTTATCAATACAATACCTTTGTTGCTATAGAGTCTTTATTAGGAGTTGCATAGACACAACTATTGCATTCTGGTCAATAGACTTGAAAGTCTGTGTCCTTCTTTTAAGTGTGGTGGCAAAGTACACTAAATTAATTATACTCTCTCTCTCTCTCTCTCTCTCTCTCTCTCTCTCTCTCCAGCCTGTCTACACTAACTGTGGGATAGCAATCAAAGACTCTGTGGGAGACAGAACACAATCTGAGCTTGCCTTTGTGCGCGGATCTTTCATAACAAACATTCAACAAAAGTCTGCGGAATGGTGTGTTGGAGACCACAGAGGAGACAAACAGAAGTTCTTCAAGCCAGGGTGTGTCCAACTGCTCAAGAAAGAAGAGCTGGCGTATCTCACTGAATTGGTGAGCTAGCTGTTAGCTATGGCTGTTGTTGTTGTTTGTGCTATATGGAAATGGAAGGAAGGCTAGTATAACTACACGTATGCATGTTATCAAAAATGCACAACATTGCAATACCGTATGATTGGTAAATTTCGAGGTGGGTTATAATTATTTTCGTGGATTTCGTGAGTCATTGAGAAGCACAAAAATTAGAGCCCTTGAATTTTATAGTTCTTCACATGCGCATCTTGCGTGAGCCCTCGAAAATTTCAACCATCGAAATTTACCATCTGTGTGTTCGGGTGGTGGTAAGCTTCCTGGCATTTTAACAAGTTCCTAGAAACTATGCAATGTCAGTACACTTTGTTCTTTCCTTGCAGAGATTGATGGCGACGGCGGCTAGTGATCAGTCCCAGTTAGTTACACCTGTTCAACTTAATCTACAAACAGACTATGAAGTGAACTTCGCACAAGAAGACAACTTATCCACGACCATTCATATACACCCTGTCAATCCCATTCTCAGAAACTTCAGAAGCTACAAGCTATCGTGTTGCACTAATGAGGTAAGACCTACCTATCAGCTATAATTGCATGCATGTATGTAGCTCATCCACTATAGTGACCTTCATTAATTATACAAGATGCCTAATAAAATGGTGTGGTGGTGGCAATTCCTGGTAATGTTGATGCATACTCTCTTTCCTCCTGCCCTCCTCTTCCAGTTGCAAATGGAGGTTACCATCTTGTATGGGATTGTTGACTGAAGCATGACAGAGGTTTCCTTAGCCTTTCCTCTTACTAGTAGCATGTGGCAATCTGTCTGTTCTGTGTAACAGCATATAAGATTGTGTTACCAAATTCCTATAACTGGGCAGTTATAGTATAGTCCATACACTGTCACTTGCAATCTATGAGATTGTATACCAAATGCACACTTGTTTTGAAATTTGATTATCAAAAACACAATTTATGGGCTCTCAACGATAGCTATACGTAACCTGTGAACCTGTCTAGACTGAGTGGCCAGCACATGCACCCTTCCCCATTGTACCTGCATGTCATGTAGCTACTACATTGTTTCCTGGAAGTATGATTATATATCTGTTATCATGTGCTGTTATCTTGTTTCCTGCAGGATCTGGAATCATGGTACCAGGTGTTCCAAAGCCACAAATGTTTACCCAAGGCACAACTGGAGAGCAAACGATCAAAACAGTTAAAATTCAGAGGCTGTTCCGTTTCTTAGCACTCATAAAACCTTTCATTTTTTTTTCATTCCAATATTGTGTTAGTTTGTGTGTAGCCTTGAAGGCTGTTTAAATTATTATGAGCAATTCGAAAAGAATCTTGAATATGAATAATTATATAATGTACCTACGTGCGTGCGAATATAATATATACTGTAGCAACACAAAATCTTGCATACAGTGGAGGTCAATGAATGTGATACGAAATACAGAAAGGTCAAGTTACCATTCATGCATGCATACCAGGAACACTTGAAGCTAGTGGTGATGCTCGGACAGCTTTTGAATGAATTTCAGCAGGTGCATTTGAACCTGAATTTCGTTGGGATTATTAGTCACGCTAAACATTGGGATATCAGCTTGTTGCATCGTAGACTGCTGGTCAGACACAAGTTGGTCAAGTTCAAGTATAATTTTCTGATCCATCGATTTCAGTTCCTCCTTTAATTTCGATTCTAATTCAGAAACCTCTTTCTCTTGTCTCTTCCTAACCAATGGGATGGTGTGCTGCTTGCACTCCGTTAGCTCTTCTTTGTGTGCTTTGGTCTGAGCCATTTTTTGAGTCTTTTGTGAGCTAACGACTTTTATACGATTGTTTAAGAGGGCACGTTCTTTAAACTGCTGTATATCTTCCAGCTCCGTCACAATCTCAAAGATTGTACCGTCCAGTAGAGCTTCAGCTAGCTCCTTAATGTCTGCCGTGATTATTCTCTGCTGTACAACTGGTGAGAGTTGAGAGCGATATTGAGAGAGTTTCTTATAGAACAACTCGTACGAATATCTTTGCTCCTCAGAGTGTGAGGAGACACTTGGTGGTGGCCCGAAATCATAGCCTTGTGGGAGGGCATTAGACATTGCCTTCCTCTGTGAATTATCATAAAGTCAGTGTGCTGTGAATTTCAGTGAAATAAAACCCTGGGCAAGGATTGAAATGTGAAACCCCGGCTTAGGCTAGTAGCTTGTAAAGCTCACCTTTCTCTTCTTTAGGACCTGGGGCTAGGATAGCCAGGGATAGGGTGCACACTAAAGCTAGAGTGGAGTCGAGTGCAGGGCCGGCCAGGCCTTTGAAAGCTCCACAGAATCGGAGCTTTATACGTATGGTAATGGGTCGACAAAGCACTATGTCACAAGAGGTAGTCTCGTACCCAGACGCGCTGCATATATGACGCTCATATATGTACTGCAGTGCAGTGCAGTGGCAGCGTTTAGCACGTATTACTGTCTGCCTAGCGCCTACAGTGGCCAGCTCCTAGTGTGCTATTTGCTGTGATGGAGTTCAACACGTCTGTTCTAATAGTAACCATTCTCTCTCTATGTGTGTCTTCAATGAATGCTGCTTCAGCCTCTCCTATTGTGATAGGTACGGGAGTATTTGTGTACTGTGCGTCTACTCTGTGTCTGGTATAAACAAAATACACGTATTTAGTATACAGTGTGTTGCTTGTAGTTCCTGGTCTCCTTGGTAACCAGATTGAGGGCAAGCTGAATAGGACGATGGTCCCCAACTTTCTCTGTCGTAAGATTGCAGACTGGTCGACTTTATGGCTCAACATTGAGTTGATACTTCCTTTCAAGATTGATTGTCTGAGTATCTACTTGCAGTGAGTACACACGCACAATAACACATGCTTCAATAACAACACATCTAGTACGTTCATCTATAATAATATAGCTACATGCGTAGATCGTCTTTAATCTTACTACGTACGTACATGCATAGCTCTAATTGGTTCTTTTTAAGTGGTTATGTTTGTGACCTTTACTTCCCTCTAGTGTTGTTCTACTGTAGTTAAAACATCAACTTGTATGTATCTGTAACTGAAGTGTAGCTGAAGACAGTATTGATTATTTGCAGACTGAAGTATAACCCAGATACTGGCAAGTACACGGACAATGACGGAGTGCAGACAAGAATACCTAGTTTTGGAATGACAGACAGTATTGAATACCTCGATCCAGACTTAAAGTTCTCGTCTACGACCAATTATTTCCACAATATGGTGCAGCATTTCGTGGACAAGGGATACACACGTGGCAAAGACATTGTGGGAGCTCCCTACGACTGGAGGGTCTCACCCAGTAAGTGTACACTGTGTTTGTATGGTTAGAGATTAGACCAGTACGACACGTGGCAAAGACATTGTGGGAGCTCCCTACGACTGGAGGGTCTCACCCAGTAAGTGTACACTGTGTTTGTATGGTTAGATTAGACTACCACCTTCAATGCATCCGTGATGTTGTGGAGGGTCTCGAGAACCCAGTAAGTGATTAGACTACCAGTAAGTCCCGTCATCCAATGCATCCGTGATGTTGTGGAGGGTCTCGAGAACCCAGTAAGTGATTAGACTACCAGTAAGTCCCGTCATCGAATGCATCCGGTGATGGTGTGATTTACCATGGGTTTGTTGAAATTCCTACTTAGGATATGGCTTCGGTGGCTTATGAATGACCTCTATAATTTATACAGATCATAATTACTTTCTCCAGACCAGCATTTGGACAGTGGGTATTACTCTAATTTGAAGGCCCTCATAGAGAAGATGTATTTGAGCAATGGTAAACAGAGAGTGGTCCTTGTTGTTCACAGTATGGGCGCTATAAGCAGTCTCTTCTTTCTAACAAAGTATGTCGATCAGAGCTGGAAAGACACGTACATTCGTTCCTACGTCTCGATAGCTGGAGCTTGGCAAGGGGCTGCTAAATCTGTAAAAGCTTTTGCGTCTGGCGACAATGAAGGAATAATAATCGATCGAGATATTTGGGACAGAGCTGGTCAGAGAACTAGTCCTAGTACGGCCTGGCTAATGCCCAACCCTTCTGAAATATGGACTAAAGAAGATGTCCTGGTAGTTACCGACAAGAGGAACTATTCAGCCTTTGATTACAAGGCACTGTTTGATGATATGGGCTATCCACGTGGCTATGATATGTACTTGGAGACCATGAACCTAACAGGTAGAGCATCAGTTGTGCAGTCATTGTGTTCTGTCTGTTGGTAGACAATTTAATAAGAGGTGTTTTATAGTATAGCATTGTACAATAGCCAAGCTTTGATGTCTGTAGACCACTTGTATAAACTGCGTAGGATTTATCCTCTCTTAAAACACAAATTTAGAGCACTGGAACCAAGTTTAAACCACTACATCCATATACGTATGCAAGGGCCATTCTCCAGGGTGGACATTATAGAGAGGTTTTACTGTCTACAGCCTGTCTACACTAAGTACATGTATAGTCCATTGTACACTAAGTACATGTAGTTCACCCTGCCCCCCCGGCCCACAGCACAACTGATACCCCCCAACATCACTCTCCACTGTGTATACGGAGGCAAGGTCAAGACACCACTCACGTTCCAATACGGGCCGGGGGAATTCCCTGACACAGACCCCACCACTGTCTACGGTGACGGTGATGGCACAGTCAACATCAACTCTCTACTGAGCTGTCAGCAATGGAAGACAAAGCAACACTATCCTGTCTACATGCGTCAAGTCACGGGTGTGTCTCACGTGTCCATGGTCAAGAATCAGGAGGTTATCAATATTGTTGATGAGGTTGTGTACAGCACACTCTGATAGTGCTCTGCACGTCTGTCTCTGTGTACAATCAGTCCATATGTAGTCTGTCTGTCGATTTTTTCTTATTTTTCGAACATTTTATATTTATTCTGTATAACTAGTTACCCCCTTTAACATTAGACATGTTAATTGCTGATTAGTGATTGAGAAGCACGTTAACGTAGGAGTACTGTACACAGTATAATGGGTTCAAAATTCATTGTGTGTAGAGAGTTGCTAATACACTGTTATTGGTGAAGACTGTTCTGTAGGGCTGATAGATCTGAGAGCAGTTCCAATGCTGCACTTTGAACCTACAGAGCAACATACAGTCATGTTACATGTACCAGTGCAGTACTGTTACTGTGTGTGTGTGCGCGGCTACACGTCTGTGTTGATATCTGAAGAGAGTGGTGTGTGTGTGTGTGGCTACACCTCTGTGTTAATATCTGAAGAGAGTTGGTGGAGGAGATGCACTGGAATGGCTTCCAATGCCTGGTGTACGACCTTTGAACTCTGTGGCTCGAGAATAAGAGACTGTAACAACCTGTGATCAAAGTTTTCACAAATAAACAGGAACACTGATCGCAAAGTGGGGCTCACTTCAAGCAATGAAGTTTGTTTGTTGAATCCACTCCCTCTGCAAAACATACATTATCATCGCATACCCACACACTGACAGACACTATAATTATACCGTATACATAGCGGATATATCGAATTTAATATCGCATGTATGCAAGCTGCAGAAAGGCTGGTATTCCACGAAAATTAAATCCGCTAAAACCTTTCTAACGGTCATTCCATGAAAGTACCTCGAAATATACCCGCTATATGGTACACTGACACTGTGCACACCTTGCAACAGCCAAACCAAGATCTTCATTAACTCGTCTTTAGAAGTAAGGTATTGCAAACCCTTCTGGTTTATACTGCACAAGGGAAATATAATGTTAGGAGCAGCTTTCTTCTGGTAACGAGCGCTTACCTGATGTTATAGAGCGCCATTAGAATCAACCCCTTCATTCTGGAACTGTATGCATGTCGGAAAACTATGCTTTAAAAACCAAAAATAATGTGTATCATGCAATGACAAAACACGTTACAGTCCATCGCTAGCGGGCGGGTGGAGCGGACGTACCATGGCTGTATGTTTGGGGCAGTGGCGAGGACAGAACAGAGCATGTCAATGAGAGCCTGTCCTCCTTCACTCTCTGCCAGGTAGTCACGTCCGTAGGCAGACGCTGCTATATCTGTACACGTGAGCAGTGTGTGCAAGGGTACAACAGTAGTATGTATCCTGTCTCTAAACACATCATTACAAAGAGTCAACTCACTAGTGATGATACCACAGAGTCAACTCACTAGTGATGATACCACAGAGAGTCAACTCACTAGTGATGATACCACAGAGTCAACTCACTAGTGATGATACCACAGAGAGTCAACTCACTAGTGATGATACCACAGAGAGTCAACTCACTAGTGATGATACCACAGAGAGTCAACTCACTAGTGATGATACCACAGAGAGCCAGGATGAACTGTGCCTCATTGCTCTCCATACTGGGCAAGTCATCAGTGTAGGCAGTGAGGAAACTCTGCAGTGTGCTCGACATCAGCTCCAGGAACTCACACACCTTATTCTGTCCTCATGCAACATACACATAAACAATGGTAAAAATTGAAACACCATATTCTAGAATACACAATAATTCGCTTGTGTGCGTGCGTCATTAGCATCAGAAACGCTGGAGTAGAACATTGAAGCTTATGCTTCATATACGCTTTACAAAGTAATAGATTTGACCTATAGTGTTCAATTTATGTTGCATTAGCGCTATGCATGCAATGAATGACCCTCAAGAAACTGGCTTTGATATTTCGTATATTCTATTTTTTTATACCCTTTCTTTCACCCAATTTTGTGTGCAATTATTGTGTACATGCAGTACTGCATGTGTCTCCATGCACTAACCCCACTAAGTACTGCATGTGTCTCCATGCACTAACCCCACTAATCACTGCATGTGTCTCCATGCACTCACTCACCCCACTGAGTACTGCATGTGTCTCCATGCACTAACCCCACTGAGTACTGCATGTGTCTCCATGCACTCACTAACCCCACTGAGTACTGCATGTGTCTCCATGCACCCACTAACCCCACTGAGTACTGCATGTGTCTCCATGCACCCACTAACCCCACTGAGTACTGCATGTGTCTCCATGCACTCACTAACCCCACTGAGTATAGAGTGAATGCAGTCCTCCTGTCTGGACACTCTCCAGAGCAGGGTACAACAGACTGAGCCCAGTGAGGAGCAATAGTCAGCTTGCTGTGAGAGCTGTGTGGACAACTCCACTGTCTCACACTGTACAGCAGGAGGTGTGTGCATGTGTGTGTGTGAGGGAGGAGAGAAAATAAAAAGCTTGTTGTATTGGTAAGAACACATGCATGGGCATGATGCCAATTGTTCTAACAATAAACATAGCACACCAAAGAACAGTCACGTTTGATTAGTGGGAGCGGTAAAACCTTTTTTTTTTTTACAACAAAATATATTACAACAAAATATAAATGCATGTACATGTAGCGTTTATGAAAAATGATCACAACTGAAAAAATGAATAGAAAATGAGTTCACTTGATGAATAATTCCACTTCGCTGATATACGGACTAGCAGAATAAGCACACAGTCTGACTTCAATATCGTCTGCAGTAGGCTCATCAAAATGCTTGCAGAACCACGGCGGCTGGTTAAACTCACAACACTTGCTCTCTGCTCCACAACCCAGACCATCCCATAGTGGGTGCTCAGTATACAAATGCTGTGCATTGACTTTAGTGTGATCGAACGAATCCTTTACTGCGCCAGTGTCACAAAAGTACTCTCCACTCACAAAATCAGGAGTATAGTAACCAATTAGTTTAGCTACGTAATTACTTATACACGAACAAGAATAACTCCAATTAATGGTTGGAGCTTCGTTGTAAGCACTAGCAAAAGTCCACACATGATGTCTGTATCCAGGTTCTCCGATAGTCACGCTAACACCATTAATTGTGTGCTCCTTTGTAGAAGTGTCAAAAGCCTTCGTAGCTCCGTATTGATACCCAACAATTCTTCCTGTTATTTGTGAATATTCTATACCGTGTGTCGGGAAGACTGTAGACACACAAGTGCCAATGGTGGGATTATGGCATACACGCAGCAGTCGCCCAGTAGAGACATGAGTGGTGTTAGCAAGCCCAGAGGGACAGGACTGATTAGGATCGCTCATGTTTAGAAGTCCCACTCTTGTCCAACCCCCAGTACTGTTGCATTTACTCGTACTCATGTCACAATAAGCCGTGAAGGGAGCTCCATTCTTGACTGTTTGTAGAGTGTACATTCCTGATGGGTTCTCTAGAGGGATTTCACTGCAAGAGCTTGCTGGGTTTCCGACTGTGCCTATAAGAGAGAGAGTGGTTGCTACTGGTCCAGTTATTGGTGTGTAGTGGTGCGTTAAAGAGGTAGTTGGAGTGTGGGTTGTTACTGGTGTGCCAAGAGTTCTATCTGAGTCATACTCACCAACAGTACTTGATAGTGCTGCTGACACTGTCGTTACAGAAACTGCAATACACAAGTATTTAATGGTTGACGTAAATACACACTCACACAGATTATATAGGAATTTGCTTAGCTATAGACAGTCGCTTTAATTATAAACACATAATTATACACAGTATACATGCGCACATGCAGTGTACGTGGCAAGATTATATTATACAAACTATAATAGATTGAGCCACTCACCTTTTTCTGTAGACGCGTTAGAGTCAGTGGTTGTTGAGGCTGGTGCTTTATTGAGTAGCAGGGTTAGAGTAACAGCCCCCACTGCAGTCAACATTGCAAGCAGGGCAAGAGCACCCAATATCACTACCATGCAACACAGACATCGAATGCTCCTAACTATTCTTCGATTGTTTCCCACTGTAGAGATGTTCCTGTACTGATGTTCACGCTGACATTGATCGACCAACTCATACACTGGTTCAGCATCATCCTCTTCTTCTATCACACCGTAAGATGGATTTGCATTCAGCCTGCTAATCATGACTATATATGATATACAAAGCACACTAGTTTTTCTCTCTCTTTGAACAATCTTGATGCTTTGAAATGTGAAATGCGCAGTCATACAACGCAGGCAATTGACAGCATGTCTGGCATTTGGGGAAGTTTTGAAACTAATATGCAGCCACAAGAATGATGATGAATTCCCAAAGAAAATGCAGAAATGACTTACTAGGAATACCACATGGTTTCTAATGTTATGATGTAAGAAAAACACAGCATTGCAAATAAGCAGCCAATTCCAATAATAGTATCGTACAAGCACCACCATGCAACCAGCTTTGGCTACACACACGTACACAATACTTTATTGTTACTATTATAAACGGGTACTAATTTTAGCGATTTCGTGATTATCGCTAAATTTTGTCCGCGTTAATAAAATATTTGTCCGCATTTCTAATTATGTTGTATTGAATTTGGTGCGAATCACCAAAATTAGTACCATAAAAACAGAAATGAAAGCGCTAAAATGACTACCCGTCTATAATAGTAACATTAAGATATGCAGTAGTAGCCACTAGCTGTGCACGTTAGTAGCAGCATGCCCAACACTGGCTCTAATGCATGCATGGGAGAACATGCACAATCATGCACCTTGGCAGCAAACTTGTCTGCTTTCTCTTGCTCATAATCAGTGAGAATGGTCTCTGCTCGTCTCTCCAGTTGCTTACAGTGACTGGACAGCACCTCTCTCTCCTCAAGCACACTCCCCAGCTCTGTACACAGGCATGCAGGGGAATGATCACTATTAACCTTGAGGCTATATAGTCACGGGTTTTGACCCATCGGAAAGCTCTAATCTAAACACATAGTTTGAAAGACCTTCTCAAGAGCTACTGAATGCACACTTGAAAAACAAAAGTTATAGGCTCTCAAAGATAGCTTCAAACTGTACATCATGTACTGTACATGTACACACACACTCACTCACCGTGCTCAGTCTGTGAGAGCTGACTGAACGAGGAGAGGTAATCAGAGTTGAGGACCTTGGGTAGGAACTCCTTGAGCATCATGGTCTCTGTGGCGAGGGAATCAAGCTCCGCTTCACTAACCAACACCATACCACCTGGGACCGATAGAGAATAATACCACCCTGAATAGTTTTACACTACGAACATAATTACAAATACTATTTGTGAGTGCTCAAGAGACAATGGTTAAAGTTACTACTGACTGGCAGTGTTGTGCTGTGCAGTTGGCTGTGCAACACAACACTGCCAGTACGTAGTACGTATGCTACTGACTGGCTCAAGAGACAATGGTTAAACGTGTGTACTGACTGGCAGTGTTGTGATGTGCAGTTGGCTGTGCAGGGCTGACTGATATCTCTTCCTGGAGCTGTCTCCATTCCGTTCCAAGCTCACACAAGTTTTGTTTCACTTCAGCCACAAGAGCAACCTGGAACACAAATCACTGAACCACTGCACCACCAGGTGTGGGGTGGGGTGTGTGTGTATGGGGGGGGACTCACTAGGTGCTGGTATTCAACTGTATCCGTGTCAACACAAGTAGCCATCTTCTATAGCATAAAATACCAACCAGTATTTGTTACTAACTGAGTTTAGCTGTCCCTCACAGAACCTAGCAGCTAGTTTTGAGTACAGTCAGTGAGTTGTACAGTTCAGTTGTTTTGAGCTAGAACTAGAGACAATGCAGTATATGCAGTACAGTACAGGCTGTCACCTACAGATTTAGAGCTAGCTAGCTAGAGCTAGAGCTAGAGAGGTATTATTGAACAGCTGCGCTATAGCGCTTGAGCACCACGGTTGGTTTGCCACGTGGGCAGGGTGATACGCCCCCTTTTCACTCAAAATATTTTTCCAGATTTGTCTCAATTGAACGCAAGCAACACATGGGCCAAGACTAGACTCTTTCTAGTTTCTATCTCTAGCTAGCTCTCTCTGATCCGAGTCTCTCTCTTCCTAGTTTAGTTTCTGTATAACAGTGTGCGAGGGACAATGGGAAGTTCTGAAAAGGAGCTTATATTTTTTGAAACGTTTGATCACAGTGATTCTGAGGTATTGTAAAGTCACTATATAAACACAGTGGGCCAGCCTGTACTATACTATACCTCACCTCACACACAGGGTGAGCTGCATGTTGATCTGGTGCGGTTCTCGACAGCAGCGATGGTGCGTGAGGTTAGAGTTGTCCCTCCCAACCAGCGACTTCACCCTAGTGAGGAGATCAACAAGATAGGGTGAGGAGCTAGCTCTCTACAGCTCTCCTTTTGAGCATCCATAACTTTAGTTTGGATGGTCCGATTTCAAAGATTTTAGGTTTTTCTGGCAGCTTAGAGTGTTCTGTGTCAGATGACACGATAAAATCAAAGGTCAATTTTTGGCCCATTTTCGGCAAAAAAGCGTGGGCTATAAGTGGGTGAAAATGCCAAAATTGATCTATTTCAAAAGTTTTGAGCTGAACATACCATCTTGTACAACTTTTTCTCAGCTTTCCGAATACCTAAAAATTATCTCAATTGGATGAACGAAACAAA
>VSKX01038527.1_pt1 | contig 16607 bp, 13 predicted proteins | sample 4799481 | NCBI WGS metagenome assembly VSKX01 (sample SAMN12179537, study PRJNA552185) | sponge metagenome | biome: deep-sea hydrothermal plumes; feature: spots directly above weak diffusing fluid; material: sea water; isolation source: sponge from the Swan site of a hydrothermal vent ...
AACTGATTAGCATCAGCAGACGTTGAAAACACGGCGAGTAATATTTCCCAGTTAACTGCATTCATTTGGTTGTGCATCATACTTTCTTTGAGCGCATTGCCTGCATTGTCATTTTCAGCTTCAATTTGTTGTTCCAGCGTATAATCGTTTATCGATACTGATGTTTTATCGATGACTTGTGACTGAGCGATAATGGTCTGACTGCGGTTGTAATACCAATACTCAGAAAATACATAGCCAGAAACAATCAATAATCCCGCGAGTGCAGCCAGCTTTCTCATGCTCCACATCCGCCATGGCTCTTTTTCAATAGGCAATATTGGCGTTTTAGGAGTGGGCAACACACTTTCTGGTCGGTAATGCCTTAATATTTCATAAACGTCCGATTTTATTTCATGGAGATTTGTCTGTTCTTTGTGTCGGTAACGTCCTTTGAAGCCCAGCATTAACAATACATACTGTAATTCAATGAAATCAACTAGTTTCGCAGGTTGCTCACTGGCTTTATCTAACAATTGAAAGAAAACTTCACCACCATTTCTTTCTGAAAAGGTTTTACTTAATAGAGAATGATTCTCCCAACGTGCTTTTTCACCCCATGATGTATACAAGATTGCTTCATCAAACGCAGCGCATATCACAAAACAGCTTTTTTCAATAATGCTTGGGTGATAATCAAGATGTACGCCTTTCTGTCGAAACGCGCTAATTGCTTTTATTAGACTCTGTCTAAAACGATCAATATCCAACGGTGAGCCTTGTCTTGAAATGGTAACTAAAATCCCAAGTAACTCAGTCGCAGCGTTAAGTAAAGGGCTACCATAAATCGCTAAACTTTCGATCAAATGCTCTGCACCTGTAAGATCGATTTTGATCGATTCATGTGCAACTTCGTTTTGCTCTGCTTTAAAATTCGAACGTCGCATAACAACAGTCGGTTCTTCATTGAATAATCCGCTCATTGTTTACCTACCTAATCACGTGAAATTCAACGGTGATATCTTCAATGCGCTCATCAATATGCAGCGCAATAGGTTCATCTTTCTTGATCAGTGCTTGCCATAAATCAGATTGAGTATCTACTTCGAAATATGCCGCATCGTGTTTAGATTTAAGTTCTGATGGTGCGTAAGGTAAATTTCTTAGTGCTACTCCAGATAAAGCATTTCTAACGAGATCAGCAATCGCACTATTTCCTGCTAATTTTGCGGCTTTAGGGAAATCTTCACACAATCGTGCCGAACCAAGATCGGAAGTGACTACAATAACGAACTGACCTTCTTGGTATAACGTTCTGTCCTGAATTAGCGTACGTAACAGGCGACGACTTGAGAACAAATTCGTGTCCCATTTTAGCGTCGTGACATTATCAATTTGTACTTCACGTAGTAACACTAACAATTCAGCAAATACTTTTGAAAAAATGCCATATAAATCACTGGTATTCCAACGAGGGAATTCTTGGGGTAACTTCCCTTCGAGCCCTTGCATTTGGCCAACCATTGATATGCACTCTTGATATAAATGCCTTGTAAGTAGCATTCCATCACCGTGCCAGTGCTTGAGCTTAGGTAACCAACCACTTAATGCTTGCAACCATAAGTAATCGCGCATCAAAGTTTGATAACTTTTACTACTACTTTCAGCTTGGATACGTACCGCTAAGGTATTCGCACGATATTGCATATGAGAAAGTACATCAGCGATACAATCTTTTAAATATGGAGACACACCGAACTGTAAGCAATTAGGGACAAACGCTTGATTAAGCGAGACACCGCTTTCTGCTTTAAACTCACTGACCAATGCTACTGGCAATAATGTGTAGTCTCGAAGTTCGTCGCCTTCGAGCTTTAATGTCACATTGGGTACAGCAAGATCTAAAGACACTGATTCGCTTTGCTCGCGGCTTATGTCGAAGACTTGATGTTCAACCGGTGAATATCTTAAACGCTCATCATCCCCTACACTCACTGCACCACTTCGTGCTACAGGCAATGCTAGGTACACCAGTTTATTACTGGTATTTTTTGGAATATCGAGTACCAGCTCTTCTTTAACTGTAAAAGGTGTACCGTCAGGGAATATTCCAGTGGCAAGTCTTACTCCCACTTTACCGACATTAAATAGTGCAGTATCGAGCTCAAGTTGTGATAAACCATAAAAATTGGGTGCTACTTGGCTCGCATATTCACGCGTGAAATGCTCAAGATATCGCTCTTGTTGTTGGAAATGTTGTGGGCTTAAAAACATCCCCTCACTCCAAACAATTTTTTTAGTATCCATTATTCTTCTTCACCTGTAACAGACAGATTTAAACCATCGAGTTCAATCGTAATAGCGGTTGCACCTAGAATGATTGGTTGGAATAACGCTTTATTTTTTGCTTCACGGTAATCCGCAAAACCAGCTATTACTGCAATAAATTTAGTTTCAGCTCGCAGCGGTATTACTTCTCGTCGTTTTTCACCCGGCAATATGCTTTGTAAATGCCTAGTTGATAGCATTCCTGTTTTCAGTACACCTTGTTCATCAGCATAAAGTTGAAGAAAATCGGCACGATTGAATGCTTCACTGTCCGCAAGTTGATAAATGCGAACTTCTACGGGCGAAGGCTTTCCTTTCACGTTAGGGTTAATGTTTTGTGCGGCCTCAATGTTCACAATTAACTGTGACTGCAATTCAACATCACCACTCCATAAGCTGGCTATAGTGCTGCATCCATTTAACAAACTAAGACAGGCGAACAGTAAGATAAATTTCTTCATATTAAGATTTTTCACCTGCATTTCGTTGTTGCCTAAGAGAATCTTGAAAATATGCATGAAACTTGACCTGCCAATCTCGATTTTGCTGTTGCCGATCGAAATATCGTTTATACATTTCCCAATACTTGGGTTTACCAGAAAATAGGCTCGGTGATGAAATATCATTAAACATACTTTCAATATATTCAGGAGACATTTCTTTTAGGAGTCTAGAGATCGCCATTTCAATCGCTGTATCTGTTTGTGCTTTCATTTGTTCTTCAACATGTCTTAGTTGGTTTACTGCATAGGTCATATCGAATTGAATTGGTGATTGAACTTGGGTGTGAGTAGGCGCTGGCATTGTTTGACTTTCGGGCATAGGAAAAGCCAGTGATGCTTTTAAATCTTCTGCTTTAAACGGATCATCATCAACACTTGAGAAACTCGTTGAAAATGATTTTTTCTTCTTACCTTGAACCTCTGAGTCATTAAGAAACGGATCATCTTCGACAACATTTTGGCTTGAGATACTCAGATCAACCTCAGAACGAGGCTGAGTTTGCTTAGGCTTAATAGCGGATTCGTCATTCATAGAATTGTTAATAATAGTGTTATCTTCAGAATCAAAAGGATCACCATTCAGTTCATTGTGTTCTGATGTTTGTTTAGGCTTTTCAGACGTTGCTGAATCAGGTAAAAAGCACGACGCCAGTAAGCGATACTTCCCGATACTCAACACATCGCCATCGTTCAATGTCGATTGATTACCCTTACCCAATGGTTTATCTGACCCATTGATAAATAGCCCATTGGTGCTGTTATCTAAAATATGGAAACCACGGCTGGATTTGCGAATAATGGCATGTGTGCTCGAAATCGAACGAGTCGCATCATTTAGCTGCATAGCGCAACCATAAGCACGACCGATTTCACCGCCATTACTAGGGAAAGCCGTTGTCCATTCTGAAATACTTTCACCATCTGGTGAACAAATTATTCTTATGGATAGAGACATATTAATAACTCTTTACTAGTTAATTTCAATGGTGAATTTTCCGTTTTCGGATTGTATTTGCACTGCAGTAATTGGCTGAGACAGACTCATTCTTTCAATACACTGATTCGCCATTTGCGGCATCAGGTTTCTATTTATGATCTGTTCAATGGCTCGCGCACCCGTTTCAGGTGAGTTATTGAGCTTCACTAAGTCATCAATAACACTCGCGTCATAATAGAAATTGGCTGCATAATGCTGTCGAACTCGTTTTTCGATACGCTTCATCGATAATTGAGCTATTCGTGACATTTCATCTTCATTGAGTGGGAAATAAGGGACTATGGTCGTTCGGCCTAGAAATGCGGGCTTGAAGAAGCGTTGTAGGTCGGGGAATATCTGCTGTGTTAAGTCTGGTATCAATGGTCTTTCAATTTCACAAGCCTGCACGACAGCGCTGTCTGCTGCATTTGACGTCATAATGATGATCGTGTTTCTAAAGTCGATATTACGACCTTCGCTATCTGAAATACTACCTTTATCAAAGATTTGATAGAAAATATCATGCACACCCGGATGCGCTTTTTCCATTTCATCAAGCAATAACACAGAATAAGGATTTTTTCGAACGGCCTCGGTCAATACCCCACCTTTCCCATAGCCAACATAACCAGCTGGAGAGCCAAGTAACATAGAGACTTTATGCTCTTCTTTAAATTCTGTCATGTTGATGGTGGTGATATTTTTTTCGCCGCCATAAAGTTCATCAGTCAACGCCAATGCAGTTTCAGTTTTACCGACACCACTTGGGCCACACATCAAAAAAACACCAACTGGCTTTCTTGGATCAGTCAAACCAGCTCGCGACATACGGATGGCTTTTGATATTTCTGAAATGGGTGCGGTTTGCCCGATAACACGTTTACCAATGAATGACTCTAAGTTAAGTAATCGCTCAACTTCTTGCTTCAACATGTTGCCGACGGGCACACCTGTCCAAAGCGAGATCACTTCTGCAATTGTTTGTTCTGTCACTTGTGGGATAACCAATGGTTGATCACCTTGAATTTCTCGCAACAAAGACATTTTGTTTCTCAACGCAATACGTGCTTCACTATTTGTGACGTCTACTCCATCGCTAATCTTTGCGTCCAGCTCAGTCTGTAAGTCAATAATTTCAGCAACGATGATTTTCTCTTGCTCCCACTTTTTAGTGAGTAACTCATGTTCTGACGACAGTTCAGCTAATCGCTCTTGTGCTTCACCAAATTTAGGTGAGTCAATTGACCACAGTGCTTTTTCATGCGAAATAGCCTTGATTTCATTTTCGGTATAGCGAATTTGTTCGGCCAGCTGTTCAACTTTTTGAGGGCAAGCGCTTTGACTCAATCCAATTCGTGAACAAGCAGTATCCAGTAAGCTTATCGCTTTATCTGGGAGCTTTCTTTCAGGAAGATAGCGAACCGATAATGACACAGCGGCGGTGATGGCTTCTTGCATGACTTTTACATTGTGATGTGATTCAAGACTTGTTTTTACACCACTGAGCATTTGTACTGCATCGTCTTCACTAGGTTCGTTAATCGCGACTAATTGAAAGCGTCTTGTAAGTGCGGCATCAGTTTCAAAATACTGCTTATATTCAGCCCAAGTTGTTGCAGCTATAGAGCGGAACTCACCACGAGCCAGTGCTGGTTTTAATATGTTTGCAGCATCATTCTGTCCAGCTGCACCACCAGCACCAATTAAAGTATGCGCTTCATCTATAAACATAATTATTGGCGTTGGGGACTGCTTAATCTCGCTAATAATATCTTTTAAGCGGTTTTCAAACTCACCTTTAATACTAGCGCCAGCTTGAAGCAATGATAAATCAAGACTTCTTAATTCAATATTAGCTAATGACGGTGGTACATTTCCATCTACAATCTGTTGAGCTAGCCCTTCAACAATTGCCGTTTTACCTACACCAGGGTCTCCAACGAGGATCGGGCTATTTTGGCGACGACGACACAGAATATCAATCGACTTTCTTATTTCTAAACTTCTGCCTGAAATTGGGTCTAATTCACCATTTCGTGCAGCTGCTGTTAAATTTTTTGAATACTTATCCAAAGATGGAGCACTAGCACTTACTTCTTTAGATTCACTATTTTGGTTGTTATTTAAATCAAAAGATAATGGAGCAGTTTTTGATTTATTTGATTGTGCCTTCAACCATTCTGATGACAATGCTTCAATCCAATTACTGAGTGAGCTGTTGTATGCACCCTGAGTAATTCGCTGTTTTAAAACGAGTAACAGATGATACTCATTTATCGCGCCTTGAGAGTGATTTAATGAAGCTAACATCCAAGCGTCTTTAAGTAATTCAACTAGATGCGCTGAAAGCGAAGGCGCATCTTTATTACCTTTTGAAAAAGTGCTCAACGATTCATTCAATCGTTCTAATAGAGTATTTTTATTCGTACCACTGTATTCAACCGTTGCATGCCATCCCATTGCAGGTTCTTGCAATAACTTAAAAAACCAGTGTTCAAGTTCAATGGAATAATGCGTACGCGCTAAACACTCTCCTGCTGCACTTTCTAAGCTTTCTTTTAGTTCTGGTGATAGTCTTTTGACTAAGCTTTGTAATTCTACAGTTATCATAAGGTTCCCTAGTTCGCACTGAACGGCATTTCTACAAACTGCTGAATAATTCCACTACTGTCCATCCATGCTGTTTGCCCAATTTTTATATCGTTATCAGCGGCGCTGGACAGTTTAATTCGTGGTAAATAGCAGCTATTTACTTTCATGTAGATCTTAAATTTAAAGTTAATCCCCATATAGGTTCGAACCATATGTTCAATGGCCGATACGATGTTGGGATCATTGTGAATTTGTAAATAATTCCGATAGTCTTTTGGACAAATTTTTATTTTTAATCTTTGGCCTACCAGCGCCGCATTTTTACCAATCAACGCATCAGAGCCAAGTTGGTTGTTTTGCCCTGAACTACCCAATGACGTTAAGGAACAAGGCGTTAATGGTTGGTACTCTAGGCCTGAATGTTCAATTTCAAATTTTGACTGGAAGTAATCGCTTAGAATATCTTGCAAAGTTGCTGGACACGTTAACTTGAGTCCCATGACTCCAGTGTATTGAATTAAATGGCTTTTAGGTATTGAATCAATATTTTGACCCATGCCGCTCAAATTAGACAACATATTGCTAATTGATTGCTCAGCTGAATTCCAATCGAACCGCTCTTCTTCCATTTGACTGATAAGATCATGCTTAATTTCTGTTTGGCAGAGCAAGGAATAATATCGATTATTGAAGCTATTAAAAAAGTCTAATGACGCTTCGTCGCCTACATCAAACCATGACGAAAGTGCTTTCTTATACATGCTTCTTGGCATTGAGCCTTTGTTGCCTGATAAAGCCGGTAGACCTGTCAACATGGTCCATCCTGAACGAGCAGTTCTATGTACATCCGTAACTTGGCTTTGATAATGCGCAGGCAACGACTCGCTACTAAAGCGAATTTTTGGTTTTACGCCTTCATTTTGGGCTTTGTGCTTCAATAATTGCCAAGTGCGTGCCAATTCGGCACCATCACCAAGTTGAAGTGCTGTATTTATAGGAGACTTTTGCAACCTGCCCTCCTTGGAAATTGTAAATACGTTCTATCTTGCCCTTCAATTTTTATGTCCACTTGAGTAAAGCTATTAAACCCAGCAAAATACGAAAAGAATCGATCTAGCATTCTACTAAATAGTGCTACACCACCATTCACGTCAGCAATATCTAGCGTAATAGTGACTTTAGTACCATAGGCGAAACAGCTTTTTCCAGACACTTTAATAGGCGCTACTACCTGCTCTTGTTCAATATTGACGACCGATTCGATGTAGGCATTATTCTGTGAACTTTTATTATGGTTATATAAATAAAAAACGTTCTTGAGGGTTCTTCTTGGGTGTTCACTGCCTAATATACTGTGATAATTAAAATGCAAATGACACAGTAATGCCCACACACTCTGGCTGATATCTTCGTTTCTATATGGCAGTGACGGTCGTTTTAGTAGCTGCATTTTAGCTGGAATAGTTAATGATTCTCTGCACTTGATTTGGCTAGAAACTGTCAGTTGTGATGCTTGATTCCCGTGTGTAGCAGTTGCTTGCACAGACCATATTCTCGTGCGTTCATGTGCGCTAACGTGGTCTAAATCAGCAACTTGAAGTAAACTTTCTAGTTGACCATTTTCATGCATTTCTTGGACTAATTGCCAGCGTAAACCTGTTTCGGATGAGTGATATTTCTCGCCATAAATCTGAGGAACAGTGACCACTTTTTCATCCGTTACATCCAAGACTTTATCAACAGAGAAAAGCTCGATGCCTTCAACTTGTGTTGAATCGAGAACAACTGGGTACTGTTTTTTAAAAAAATCGATAACAACTGGATCTGTTGTCGTTTTATGCAGATCCACTACTGGTGTAGAAAATAATGAGAAATTATCGATAGAAAGGCTTCGAGCTAAATCGACGCTTAACTCATCCAAAAACAATTGTAGCTTGAAGCGATGACCTTTCACTTGTGAAAGTGCGCTTTTAAGGTCAAATTGAAATCCGTTAAAGCGATCTGCGAACATAAAAAATTCGGTCAATAACACAAAGCCACCGAAACTAGCGGCTTGTGACGGTAACACGGTATCTTTTTCGTCAAAACCCACTGGGCTCATAACTTGACGACCTAATAAGAACGCTTGTTCATCATCGAAAATAGCAACTTCTGAAACAGACTGAGATAACACATCATAAAGCCTCAGTGCGAAGTTCGTTTCACCTTTTAAGTGCAGCTTAAGTGAATCAATATCCAATTCAGCAATAGACATGCCTTCATCTACTGCTTCAAATTGTATTTCCAATAGCGCTTTTGCTTGTTCTGCTTTTTTAGGCTTCGCAAAGATAAAGGGTGCAAAGTATACGTTCGCTGATTTCATTTTTATCGGATAAAGCGTTACAGATTCAGTGGTTCGTAAAATCGCTTTAGTATCATCTTTGCCTTTGACATCAAATTCTGTTTTTGCGGGTATTACATGATTTGAGCTCGCCGATTCACCGATCACGAAATCCAACATGCTATAAGAGGGAATCGCACGCAAGTACTGCGGAAACAAGATACGAACTAGGCTTTCTGTAAACTCCGGAAACGAACCGTCTAACCGATGCTGCAACTTACCATTGAGTAAAGCTACGCTCTCTATTAGCCGAGTGATTTGAGGATCATCTATGCCGTCTTTGCTCAGTCCAAGAGCACTTGCTGCCCCAGGATGTTTTGCAGCAAATAGCGCACCTTCTTTTTGAATAAAGCGAAGTTCTTGCTCAAAATATGAAAGCAATGAATCAGACAAAGTTAGATTTCCTTACATCAAGTTTGTTTGAGCTAAAATTTAAAACTGAATCGAATGTGGTGGTTTCAGCTCCTGAAGCAGAATGCATGACCGCTGAAATTCTGAATTGTAAATGATTAAATGAACTGGAATTATTGGTTATTTCAAGCGACACCTGAGTGAGCCTTGGTTCATATAATCGGATCAATTCATTAATATCCGCCAAAATAACATCAACATTCGCTTTACTTTGTGATGGCGTAAAGTGACGGATGCCAAGGTGAACAATTGACCCTTGTAACATTTCGGTTTCCGAATCACTATAATCGCGCCAAAGTGGAGATCGGCTTGATATCAGCGAACAAACATTATCAATGATTGCGTCACGTATAGAGTCTGTATCATCGTTAACCCATGTCTGGGTCAATTTCGCCATTATACTCATATCGATTCCCCGACTTCTTTACTCGATAATGATGTACTCAGCACGACCTGAGCATCTAAAATTTCGTACTGATATTGGGGTTGCAACGTGATTTGGCACAAGTATCGAGTTCTATCGGCAGGATCAACTTTCATCAATACTTCACTGGATTTTAATGGGTATCTCGCCATTACTGAATCTTCCCCGTAATCCAATTCGCTTATGTACTGCTGCAACCAACGCTCTAAACTACGTTTACAATCAGCAACACTGTCATAGCCACCCACTTGATCTCTTGTTTGCGCTTTAATGTAATGTCCAAAACGACATGCCATTAAGTTCGTTTGCAGCATCCCTAATACTCGATCAGCTTCTGTAGGAGATTTCCAAACTGATTGATTGCTGAAAAAACCTTTTTGTTCAGTCAAATACAAACTCGTTAGCGGTACGAAGCCTTTCTCTGACCAAAAACCATCTTCTTCACTAAAAATATCAACTTTAGCCTTCGTTGCTGATTGGTATTCTTGATCAACAATCGCACCAAAATGACCGGTCTGATTGTATGAGCGTAAAAAACCAAACCAACTGATCCTATCGAACTCTCTGATGACGTTAATCGCTAGAAGGTACGGACTGTTTCCCCATAACGCGTTGGTATTTTCGTTATTCTCATTAAATACAAAACCAGCGGTATAATTTCGGTACGGCCCACGTAAGTAATATTCAGGTAAGACTAAATGTAAAAAACGTGATGAAAGTTTTTCACGTAACAAACTCCATGACCGATAATCATTACTTTCTAAAATTCGGTTTATACGCTTACTATCTTGTAAAAGTCTATTTGGATCATCACCAAAAAAGTATTCGTCAACGCCTAGCAATACAGGACACAACGCCTTTTCACCTAACTCAGACAACAGCTGCAGAGTGTATAAATCGTCGTAATCACAGTCGTCTACAAACTCAGGATTTACTTTGTGATCGACAACAATTAGCCCATAAGGTGTACCACCTGCTGTATCGAGTTCTCTGGAATAAATTTTTCTGAAAAGTGACGTGTGTTTGATATCGAAAGATAAGTTAAGATCGGCAGAAATACTGTTCCAATCAAAGTCTAATAACTTAATTTTCACTCTGCGTTGTGATACAGGAAGTTGTATTAAACTTTCCAAACCGAGCCAACTGGCTTCTAATCGTTTGAAGTTTTTATCTTGGATAACTGATGACAATTGCAAGCTGATAGTTTGATCGAGTTTAGCGATAAGTTTTACAAGTGTGCCGTGAAAACGTGACTGATCCTGCGCCATAGCACATTCATTTAACTTCGACCAAAATGGCGCTAAAAACGGCAAGTCATTTATCATTTAATGATTCAAATAGTCTCTTAAAGTAAATGGGGGCAAACGCCCCCTCATTAGGCTAAAAGGATAAATTAACCCGGTATATTGGCAACCATACGTAATGAAGTGCTTAACTCTTCCATTTGTAACCATGGACGTAGATAAGCAACAGCAGAATATGCGCCCGGACGACCCGCTTGCTCTTCAACAGTCACTTTAGCTTCAACCAATGGATAGCGAGATTTTGACTCGTTGCCAATGGCATTTGGATTTACATATTGATGGATCCAAGTATTCAGTTCCTTTTCAACATCACTTGGCTCTAGATGTGAACCAATACGATCACGGCCCATAACTTTTAGGAATTGCGCGATACGGCTACTTGCCATTGTGTAAGGTAAGCGAGCTGAGATTGCTGCGTTAGCCGTTGCATCTGGATCTGTATATGTTTTTGGCTTGTGAGTCGTTTGCGCACCCATAAAGACGGCATAGTTGCTATTTTTATAATGTACAAGCGGCAAGAAGCCTAAGTCACTCAGTTCTTTCTCACGTTCATCAGTCAAGTTAACTTCTGTCGGGCACTGTTGGATTAAATCGCCAGCATCAGAGTTAAAAGTGAAGTTTGGTAAGTTTTGAACTTTACCGCCATTATCCATACCACGAATAGCCGTACACCAACCGAACTGCGTGAATGCTTGCGTCATTAGCAAACCGTGTTCATATGCCGCATTACTCCAAACAAAATCTTTATCAGAAGTTACTAGTGGTGAGCCATCTGCACGCGTTTGAAGTTCTTCAAAATCAAATGATTTTACTGGAACTGAGTTCGCACCATACGGAAGACGTGCCATTGTTTTAGGCAATGTTAATGCTACGTAGCGTGAGTCATCGCTGGCTCTAAATGCATTCCAACTCGCGTAAGCTGGAGAATCAAAACCTGCAGCAACTGGTTTGCCATCTGCAAATGTCGAAAATGAATCAAAATCGAACATGCTGGCTTTAGCCGCTGCAACAAAAGGTGCATGAGAAGCCGCAGCCACTTCGCTCATATAACGAAGTAGAGCGACATCTTCATCGCCATAACCAAACTCGTAATCACCAATCAACGCACCATAAGGTTGACCACCAGCAGTACCGAATTCCTCCTGGTAAACCATAGTAAAAAAGCGACTACGATCAATCGCTGGAGCGTCTTCAAACTGCTCAAGAAGTTCGTCTTTTGTATAATCAGCAAGTTTGATTTTTAAATCTGGCCCCAGTTCACTATTTTTAATCAGCTTTTGTAAACCTAGCCATGTACCTTCTAATTTTTGAAAGTCACTGTTTTGAATTACATGTGATAACTGTGCAGAAATATTGCGATCTATAGCACTAATTGCTTTTTCAATCGTGAGCGTTAAGTTTTTATCCCACGTCACAGTGCCATCTAGCGCTTGTGCAGTAAGGATTGATAGTAATTCTTTTGTAGAATCTGCAGGAGTTTGAGCAGTAGCTGAAATCGCTCTCTCAAGAATGCTCGTTTGTTCAACGGTTCCCGCTGTGGCTTCTGAAGCCTGTTGTTCAGTAGACATTATTCTTCTCCCTCTTTCTTCACGCCTAATTCTTCAGCCAAACCTTGAATGGCATCTGCGCTTTGAAGCACTTCTTTCAGTAGGCGCTCAAGATCACGAGAACGATCTGCTTTACTTAAAAGCACTTTTAATTGGTTTCGTGTTTCCACTAATTTTTTAAGAGGATCAATTTGATCAACAAGGTTTTCTGGGTGAAAATCCTTCATTGAACTGAAGCTTAGATTTACTTCAAATTGGCTGTCATCATTGGCAAGTTTATTATCAACTTTATATGAAAGACTTGGACTCATTTGCCCCATTACCGAGTCAAAATTGTCTTTATCTATCCCTGTAAATTCGCGCTCTTCTAGGTCTACTTTGTCTGACTCAGGTTTATGGCCAGAAAAATCACCAATAACGCCAACAACAAATGGCAGTTCTTTGGTTTCTACTGCTCCGTTTGTTTCCACGTCGTAGGTAATGCTAACGCGGTTTTTACTAACGCGTTTATGTTGTGAATTCAAAGCCATGATTAATTCCCAGTTACGATACTAATAAGAGTTGAGATGCTAATAAAAATAGGAACGTCGCAAAGCGAAGCTCCTATTTGAGTAATGTTATCGGTTACTTAGCACCAGATAGCAGTTTACCTTGTGGTAAGTTGTAAGTGACGATACCGCCTTCTTTCACTTCACCACCTTCAAGCTCATAGTTATGTTTCTGTGAAATTTCAGTGTATGAAAGCGCTATGCTTTCATTAGGCTGAGATCCATCAGAACCAGTTACGTTGTAAGATACTAAACGAGCTTGAGTCAGTTTGATTTGGAAATATAATTTCGCACCAGAACCATCCGCTTCAGGTTTAGTGAAAGCAATCTCTACGATTTTCCCTTCTTTACCCGGGTTAAATAGGTAAGAAAGTAAATCTTCTGACGCGCCATCAACTTGCTTAGTCAAATTGACTTCTGATAACGCAACCATACCTGCATCTGCGTTATTACCATTACCGATGTCCATTGCAACGTTACGTACGCCACCCCAACTATATGAACGAACAGCGAACCATCCTGTACCGTCCAAACCTTCAATTGTGGCACCACCTTTAACATCAACACCATCAATTCGCATATAGATACTAGCCATATATAAGTCCTTACTTCTCGTTATTTATGTTTGTTCTACCAACTCAACGCTGTTGATTTAGCAGGGCTCCCATTTTTAGGGTTTTGGTTTACATGAGCATCAGTTCTTGGTACATCTGACACTGTTGTCTCCATTGGTTTCGACCCAGTTTTTGCAGTCATACTGGAAACCTTAGAAACTTCTCTACTACTGACTGATTGTTTCGCAATTTCAGGTAATAACACCTGATCACTATGATCCAATCCAGCCGTACTAAAAATCTTATTGAGAAGACCACCTTCTGGTTCTTCCATCATCTCTTTCAATAAATCAGGTAGTGACATTCCTCCCCAACGTATTGCCTTTTCGACTAAGAAAGACACTGGACTATGAGGCTCACTTTGTCGAAAATAATCAGAAACCTCACGTAATTGATGCAACGCTACATTCCTATTCATACTGTTCATTGCAGCGGTTTGAGATAGATTCTGCGATTGCGTTGCCATCATTTGCTGTCCCAGTTGAATCGATTGCGTTGAAGTTACGAGTTGCTCACTATTTAATTCAACATCATCACTTTTATTTTGAGTCGTATCAGCTGGATTCGACGAAGCAATTACTGCATTTTCATTGGCAGGAATTATCCCCGTAAGATGTTGAATCGCCTTACTCACCTTTGTGACAAGTGTCTTTATGAAATTAAAGTTTGGGGCTAATACTCCAACACTTTGACAATGCTTGCTTGTGGTTGAAGCCATCTGTTCAACTTCAATCATTGCTCGGTTCAGGTTATTTAACTTTCTTTGAACCGCGGCTCTTTCAGCACCTAAAAACTGAGATGCATGTTGCTTAATTATCCCAACTTCACCCCGTTTTTCAGCACTTTGATACTGATAAAAACTGATATCACCAATAAGAGGAAGCATTAGGATCGGTGCGTACAATAAGCAACTTTCCTCACTGTCGCCAAGCAATTGAAAAAATGCTTTTGCCTTTGCTTTAGCCTGCTCAGTAGCTTGCTCCTCTGCTGATTCACCTTTCAACTTATCGCTTGGCAATACTGGGTTTAAAACGTCCCAATGTAAGTCAATTAACTCCGCCAGCCATTTCAAAGTTTTCGTAAAGCTATCGACCGTGGTGTCCATAAACAACTGAGAGGCTATGAACCAACCTATTAACTCGATATCTCTACTCGATTTTCGAAATACTTGCAGTAACTCACTTGATAAAGCTGACCAATTAGCATTGTTTTCTTCTTGTAAAACATCAAGCTCATTACCATCAGGATTTTGGCTGAGTTTCCTTAGTGATGTTTGAGCCAAATTAAAAGCGTTACGCAATTGCCTAAAAGCGGCTTTATCCCCTTTTAAGTAATAACCACAAAATGACTCATCACTTATGGGTTGTATTAATGCTTTGTATACGTCTTCTGTAAACAATGGTCATACCTTACTAACAATGAATAACGGATTAGTATCAGTTAGTTCTGATCAGATACTAGATTATCTAGACCTTGAGTCTTTCATGACACTAGCTTCTGACTCATGCAGATCTTTTAATGCAAGATCCGCTGCTAATCTTTGTTCTGGTGTTTTAATGGTCCATTCTGGAATTACTGCAAATTCATGCCCATCGAGTAGAGCCTTGCCACCAGTTAATTCGTTCAAACGAGCACTTACAATCCCGTCTTTACTGCCAAACTCGACACCGTAACCATCAATGTATTCTTGAACATACGAGCCAGACAAAGACTTGAGCTTTTCGATATAACTGACCCCTTTGTCATACTTAGCTTGATATTTACTCTTATGCATATCAGGTTTATTAGTCTTGTCATCTCCACTTATTAACTGAAGAAACTTTTGGGGGTGTGCGACAAAACCTGAACCCATAACCATTGCTGCAATTACTGGAGTTGTTACAACAACATTCTGAAACCAATATGAGAACGCTTTATGATCATTGATAAGCGCAGTGCTAGAACCGCGGTTATCCCATTCTTTACTAGCTTTTTTTAGAACACGCTTAACTAATGCGTATTGCACCAATCGGTCTACAACATCTACAATGCGTTCTAAAATTCCGGTAACTAAGCTAACAATGGCACCGGCTCCACCTGCAGCATCACCCGCAGCTTCAAGTCCTATACTGGTAATCCCTAATGCCGTGGACTTCAGCCCTCCAGCAAGACCAGTCAACGAATGACGGGCAAGAGCATTAGCGATAATTGCAGGATGCCCGCCTAGTAACTCCACACCACGACCAGCATACATTTGTGTAGCAAAATCTGTCGTTTTTAGAATGGCTTGCTTAACACCTGAGTAAATATCAGTGGCACTCTGAACGTAGCCAAGACCTGGTATTAAAGACGATAAGTTTCCTGCAAATTCAGATACGAGAAACATTCCAAATTCTGTAACCCATTCAGCAGAACCCAGTAGCGCGCCATGAACAGATTTAACTTTCTCAATTAAACCGTGGAAAAAATCAGACAGCATTGCTTTGATCTTTGCGATTACTGCTGAAGTAGCTTCACCAATGACCGAAATTCCACTCGCAAATGCTCGACCTGCTCTAGACTTTTGCAATAACTTAGAAGCAAATTCTTTGGCATCTTGAAGCGGCTCAGTATTAATTACAAAACTATCAACCAAAGATACAGAGAAAGATTTTGATTTCGTCATATCTGTTTTTGCTAAGAAATACAGTGCGCCATATCTTGCGTCAGCCATTCCCTGAAGTTGAGCGTCTAAGGCTGAATTATCAGCATTACCAAATAAAGTATTTTTTATACGACGTTTGAAGACCTTAAACTGCATATTATTAATTCCTTAATTAGCAAATGCGATTATATTGAATTGCACTTAAAATATTTTTTTATTTATTTGCCAGCATTCTTATATATCAATAGTTCGGACACTTTTTATAATTCATTGAATTTCAACATATTATTGAAAGTGTTTTTAAAAATGCAATTCTATAAAATTCAATAACTTACTTGGCTGTTATTGTCACCTAATTGAAAACTGTCCGAAGTATTG
>VSKX01067889.1_pt1 | contig 16578 bp, 26 predicted proteins | sample 4799481 | NCBI WGS metagenome assembly VSKX01 (sample SAMN12179537, study PRJNA552185) | sponge metagenome | biome: deep-sea hydrothermal plumes; feature: spots directly above weak diffusing fluid; material: sea water; isolation source: sponge from the Swan site of a hydrothermal vent ...
ATTGGTAACGATCGTGACTGGCAAAACCAAAATATCGTGCCGTGCCGTGCCGGTTGATGACGTGTGCGGACATACATACATACAGACAAAATCTCGACGTTGAGCACTAGGAAGGGACTCGCTTCGCTCGCCCCAATCATCTTATCTGATCTTCAATCACGCGACAAATTAATTAATTTTGCATAAAAAAATTCATTATGTTTGTGCTATAAAAAGAAGTAAGTCACACCGAATGCTTGAGAATAATTTTTGTGAGTTTAGCAATTATAACAGCAGTAAGTTAAAATTGTGAATTATTGTGTAATGTCTATTTTAAAGTCAGATGTAACCATTTCAATTTCATAATCTTGTTCGTGAGAGTATGCTCGATGGTCGTGCAGTTCTCTCTTGAAACGGTCACCGAAAGCTCTACTTCTTCTCTTGGAAGGAGGTGACGCCAATACAGGTGGGCTGGCCCTGTCCAGAAATTCGTCATCTGAGTCCGCTGAAATGTAACCAATTCCACTAACACTGTGAATGTGGCACGAAGGCTTCTTTTCTGGTTCTTTAATTGGTTCTCCAAGTAATTTTCTTGGAGATCGGTTTGATTTCAATTGATCCACCAAGATTCCTGAATCAGCAACTGATTGGTCCTCTTGAGTGTTGACATCTGATGTAGGTGTATGCACAGTTAATGAACTGATTGGTGGTTGAGCAATGCTGCTGGCAGTTATGGATAAAGAAGTGGGTTGTTGGAACTGATCTGAATTGAGGAAGATGTCGAATGTATTCTGGGGCATAATATACATAACATCCCACGAGTTCACATTGAGTCGGGCATCTTTGTCAAGGGCTTTTAGTGCCTCAAGGTTATCAGCATCATCATAATCAAAACTGTCATCACTGTCAATCTCATCTCCGGTCTTTCGAAGTGAAGGATTGCGTGAAACTCGTCTAGAAGTCGCTTCGAGCCCACCCTTCGACTTCTTTTCTTTACAGCCACAAGTTATTAGCCATAAATTACGTGTTTCTTTGGCAAAGACAACAAAGATTAAGAAAATGAACAGCCCTTGCAGTGAATTGAAAATAACAAACAAATACTCTGTGTATTCTGAAGTTCTCAGAACAGTCAAAGCACCGAACAGCCAAGTAAGACCAAACACAAGCAACACAGCAATGATAGTAAATATGGATCGAACAGCAGCTCTCCTCTTCTTGAGCTTGTTTTTGCTACAGTATTGCTTGGTACTATATCTCAAGATGACAATGAAGGCCACAAAGAACGTAATGAGGTCAAAGATGAGAATACCAGCAATAGGGCCAAGGAATGATGCATAGAAGACAATACTGTGACTGATGAAGCAGCTGCAATTATAGAAAAGGTTATGAGTAAAGATATCGCTCACAAATCCACAAAATCTACCAATACAATGCAGGTAACTTACTATTGTTCATGAATGCTATAGCCTCTGTCTAAGCCAATTGGTACCACAACAGCCGGAATGGGCAACACTGCACAGAAAAATTAAATGCTAGTAACATTCATCCACCTTTATGATGAGCAGATACAATCAATCATAGTTTACTTACTCCAACAAATGAGTGATGCGATGACAAAGTACGCAGCTGAAGTTTTTGTAGCTGCAATAAGTTTCTGCAGCATGAGAACTGCTTCAGCAGCAATCCACATCATGGCGACCAAGGTGAAATAGTGAATTAAAGCAGAGATGGATACACACAGCTCAAATATCTCCACTCTAGCAATACCACACAGGAATGCCACCATCATTAAAGCAACAGACAGACAGAACTGGATGCGTAACACTGTTGAGTCCTGTTTGCGAAGTTTACTACGGCATGTACAAAAAGGTTATAATTATTATATCAACATGAATTATTACGATTCACACATTCAATGTTTTACATACTTTTATTAGCTACTCTATATACGGGTGTAATCACCTGAAAAGAAGCAGAGTGATGACTGTCAATGCTAGCCCTAAGAGTGATATACCGACACCCACAATTACAATGGTGGAGAGGATGGGTCTCAGATTTAATGGTGCTTCGTTTGGTTTTGTACGAACATCCTATGAGGAAAACCAAGTAAAATGATCAATTCTATAGTGTAGCCTGAACCGTTCGATTACTCACCAGCAATACAGCAAAATTTGTTAGATGGTTGCAGGAGCAAGTAATAACCCCATTATTATCAGATTCCAATTTGCATCCACTAGTAGTCCAATTACCTCTGCTACCTACAAAAATCCACCGATAGTGGCCATAGCTCTTTAAGAAATGAATGTTCACTTACCTACAGCTGAAAAATCCCAAGAAACACATACAGGATCAGAGTAGTTCGCATGACCAACAGAAATTGTGTAATTCACAGGCTCTTTCAGATTTTTTAAAGATCTTTCTGACACTGTTGCCATGATAACGGGTGACACTTCATGTGAGGCTGGTCTCCCCAAAACCTCAGTGCCATTTGAAACGATGATGGGGAACATGACACTATTTTCATAGCAACCAAAGTAAAGCCCTACGTTGTCATCTGTCAGTTGTGAGGAGATTGAATGTGGCAGACTAATTGATGATATAAAAGTTCCCTTGTCAATATTATTATCGTTTAAAGCTGACAATTGTGAAATCACTTCTTGATTAGGTAGACGCACAAAAGTAACAGTCTTCCTTTTAAGTTGATTTGTGGGGAAAACATCATCAGCTGTACCCTGAGAAGAATACCATTGTAACCAGATGTACATTATAAGAATGCATGGTTATACCGTTTCAACTAAAAGTCCAAGGAAATTATGATTCTGGTTTAAGCTATTAAATCCACCAACTTTGATGAGGCCATCCGTAATTGACTCCACGGCTCTGATTAGCCTATCAATAATGAAATGATAGATTAACATTTGAATATTATATTCGTCACTAGAACACTTACTTTACCGATTCTGTCTGCAGTATATTGAAGGGCCACTCCGGGAAGAGAAGTATGTCGACCACAGTTAGAATTAGCTCATGTGTCTGCAAGTCAATGACAATAAGTTAAAGCATTTTGCATATCTGAAGCAATGTATTTACCTCTGAATCAATCGTAGCCACTCCATTCGTCACATTTTTAGAATAGTCATGGAAAATGGTATATATTGGTTTGATAAACTCTGCCAATCCTTCCGGATTTTCTTTCCTGAGTCGATGAAGAGCTTTTATCAGCTCCCGAAGATATTCTTTAGACAGACCATCATCATCTCGTAAATTCTATACGATGAGGATACAAATGTTAATGTTTGGCATAATATACACAGCAATCATACCTTAATGACATGCTTTAGAATAGCTTCCACACTGGCGTAACAACTCTCAACTTCAGGGGAGCTCCAGACACCAATAGAGTTGCACCGCCTAATGGCACTGCCATTGATGCATTCAAGAACCACAACATCATTAGGGAAAGCTTCTGGCCATTCAAAGTACCCTCGAGACGTGTCAGTGTTTCCTTTTACACACACAACTGTAAAAATAATATAATTGCAATTAGCTAAGGTATAAAACTTGTAAAATAACCATTATGATACAATTATTGGCAGTGCTACCAATTGAATATCTCACCATCTTCATCATGGATTGCTACTGTAACTCTCTGTGTACTCTCTGGAGTGTTTACTCCCTCTGTCCCACTGGTAACAATAACATCAAACATCTCCACACTCTCCACAAAACGATCATCAAGAACTGTTACTACCACACATCGTGTTTTATTCTCCTGATCAGGAGTAAACTCAACATCCTCCTCAAGTGGAATGTAGTCATGATCTGCAGACAATATTAAACTCATTTAAATTATGATAGCTGTAACAAGAGTAAATTACATGCATCGCTTAATTGATACGGACATTTACTGAACTCACTGGAAGTTGCTACTCCCAAAGGACTATTAGAAGATTCTGTCGCAATCGTGACTTTTACGTTCTTCTCGATCTCACCGGAGAGTTCTATGCAAACAGTGACGCTTCTTTCAATCTCAACATCCTCGCTAACGTTAACTAGAAGTTCAACAAATCCCACATTCACACTATCATTATCAATAATGTACACAGAACTGGTGTTATCTGTGACAGAGACACGAGGGGTATCGCACGTTGCTATGACAATGAAGTTTTCCGTGGCCTCAAAAATTTGGTCATCAACAACACTGATCGATGCACAGCCAACACTGGTACCAAGTGAATTGTTAAACACTAAGGAGAGAGGGTCACTGAAAGTGTAGTCAGCCTCATCACCTGTAGGCAGAGGAAGACTATTACTACTGTGCATTATACGTAGATAAAGCAGACAACTATCACGCAAAATGGATCCATTCCTCAGTACAACATTACAGTCAACACATTTAATTACCTTGTTGCGCAGTGTCAGGTTCTGTAGAGACCAAGCAGTCTACCATTGTTTCACTTCTCCCTGTCAGTTTGAGACACACTTGAACATGCTCCTCTTCTTCCCTGGCATTGTAAGAAGAAGCTTCAAATCTAACAGTTAGATAATCATCATCTACGATAGTTATAGTGGCACTTGGAATATGGACACCAACTCCCGTTGTGCCCTCAGCAATAGTCAGAGATACAGTGAAACTTTCGCTTGCTTCATATATAAGATCATCAAAGACAGTAATGTCAGTACAGAGGGTTTGATTATCACTCTCAGAACCCTGAAACATCAGCTGATGTAATCTCACACTAGAATAGTCAGCATCACCTAGAGAGGCAATTTCATAATTGACAGCTAACTAAAAAAATACCACACTTCTAATGAATCTGTGTATGCTGGACAACCATACCCCTTGCTGTGCCAGGGCTGGTAGACAGTCCTACAGTGATACTCTTCTGAATACGACCAATCAAGTCCACACAGACAGGCTGGATACTCTGGCTTTCCATAATTTCATATTCGCGTTTCTGAATGCCCATTCTCACTCCATCATTGTCCAAAATGTAAACATCGGCCACACTAGCTGCTGTAGTATGAACTCCACTATCTTGAGAAGACAAAACCACTTGGAACGATTCAGTGTTTTCCAAAACGTTGTCATCGGGTAGATAAATTGATATACACTGTCTTCTTAGCTGTGTGAGTGAGATTCCTTCATTGAAGAGAGTGATGTTAGTGATTGCATTGTAGTCTTCATTTGGTGTAGCTGTGGTGACGGAATAGGATACAGTAACAGTAAATCAACTTACAATTCTCAGATTATATTAATGTGACAATGGTAACCTTGCCATAGATGTTATTACAGAAGCACATTCAGATTGAGCGAGGTTGCCATATGAAATACATGAAGTTTAAAACAACTTGTGACTCCTCTTATCACGTAACGCGTCGCTCTGTACGTGATGGTTGTTGCGTGCGATTTAGGAATATGATAAACTTGACGCAACAGCGTCGCGCGAGCGACTTTGCCTGCGTTGTGTGTATTGTGAACCGGCTTTGGCTCCCACTTACCAAGCGCTCCTTCTACAGACGATCTCGTGGAGAATGAAGCAGACACCTCTCTCACAGCAACACCCCTCAGCAGGGCACACACTTCAACCATGTTTCCTTCTTCTTCAGAATATTCACTGGCCTCAAACTCTACTTCAACAACTGTATTGTAAGCATTAGTCAGTTATGAACAGCTCGTGTCATAGCAACTACATACCAAGTTTACACGAATACCAATACTCACGATCATTGTCGGAGATGACGACAGTCAATGTTCTGTTTGTACCGGCTGTAACTTGGGAAGTTGAAGCAATAATGCGCAGCTCAATCACAAACTCTTCTGGATTCTCAAGAATATCATCATCAATAACTATGAAGTTTGCACACTGAGCATCTGTGCTGTGTGCTGGGAATGTAATGGGAGAGACACTTGTGACATAGTCATCGCTAGCCAGAGCAGAAATGGGGAATGTTTGAAACTGGGCGTTGATATCAAAGTCAGCCTCCCCGTGAAGTCTAGCACAGACACGCACACTTCCAATATCTTCAGACACTGATATCATGTTGCTCTCGAAAGCAACAGTGATAACTAAGTAACATAAATATAAAAATTATATTAGGGATCATATTTAATGCAGAGGAACTTACAGTCATCGTCTTGAATAGAAACTATTGCAGATGACTTTGTTCGATCAGCAACAGCACCGGAGTCAGTTATCATCAAAGTTAAATCCAGCTGCTTGTTGCCATTCTTTTCGACCACATTATCATCAATAATTGTTATAGTTGCACATTGAGGACTCGATTCTGGCTTGTTGGCACTGAGTCTATTAGCTGGACTGAGCTTGTACAGAGCAGACAGTACCTCAGGACTTGTCGATGGGAGTTCAATTGTCAATCCCTGAGACTCAAAATCAATCCCCTCTGTGAAAAGAAAGCAGTGGTTATAATATTAATGGTCTAAATTATTATGCTGTTAGACTCCAAGACATCGAGTTAAAATCAATAACGTAATGCCATAACATTCTTAGCTAATTACCTTTTGCAGTACCATCCCTGGTAGAAACGTGCACAGTAAATGGTTTGGTAGAAAAACCTCGCAAAAAAAGACATACTTCAATATCCCCATCTCCCTCGAAGACAGCAAATGACTGTTCGGTAAAACCAATGATTACCTCTGTAACAAAACAAGTGGCAAACTTGATTAAAATACACAAGTAATGTACCATCGGCCTCTCTGATGGTCACTGTAGCAATACTTCGTTGGGAAACCTGTACTCGTGGATCCGTTGGTACCAGTTGAAGCTCTAGGTTCTCATTCCCCTCTACAACAGGATCATCCAATAGAGTCACACTGATGCTGGCACTCTGGGTCACCACTGTTTCTCCAATACCTGTTCTGGTGTTAGGCAAAAGATTCGCAAAGAATACGAAATCTCCTCTAGCCTCATAATCTTCATGCTCTGTAAGAAATTACGTATGCATGTGCATAATACTGTCATGTGAGTTGTGAAAAGCGTCCATTGTATCTACTCTAGACTGACATATACGAGGGTGTGCCTGTGAATGGTAGTAGTTGACGGTGTGTGCAGTAGCTCAGCTCATGAATACTATTATCACAACCCTTTCAAAGTGTGTCATGATTACTGTAAGCAAAACGGAAAACGTACCTGTAGCTGTTCCATTGATAGGCATCAATGCCACAGAAACAGGAATATCAACTTGACCAGTTTGGGTTACGATTAGTTTTGTGTCAGCAGCATTTCCTTCCTCTCGTATATTAATGTTGTTAGAAGAAAAGAAAAATCCGATCTCCACATCTGTAAAATGTAATAAACAATTATTGTATTTTATAATGTGGGTGCTCTTACTATCATCATCGTGTATTGAGATGCTGGCAGTGCTTGTTGAAAATGACACAAGACTGTCAAAATAATCCACTGTCACACTAAACGTCTCTACTGCCGCCTCAAAATACGGATCATCGACAACATGAATCAAAGTGCAGGAAATCATATCGTCAGGCATGAAGATTATGTCTTGAACATTGCTTGTTACATCACCACGATTCCTTGTGTTATCAAAGACTGTAGTGAAAAGTGAAAATGAATATTATAGGTTCCTAATCCTAGAACTTATCAACTTACAAGTCGCAGTGCCTTCTATGAGAGTTGTACGTAATACAATTGTCCGTTCCATTTCTCCTGTTCTATTCACACATACTCTAATATCATCTGAATCCTGCTCTTCATCGAAGTCATACTGACTTTGCAGCAAGCTGAACTGAATTTCTGCAGGTATGTATATATTACATGTATGCGGAAACATAATAATAATTATCATTCCATATTAGTGCGATATAGATGAAGTCTAGACAATAGATAAACATCACCCACACTGTGACTATACTGATGGCTTGCTACATGTATACATATTTGTGATCCAAGCACTGTTGTCTACTGACGCTAATTACTCTACCACAACTGCATTCTTACAACACCCAAAAGTGCATGCCTGGACACAACTTCATAAAATTATGTTGACAGAAGCACATACCATCATTGTCCATGATGCGAACAGCAGAACGCGGTCTAGGAATAGAAACCTCCAGAGACTCAGCTTTGTAAATTTCAAAGCCGAACAACTCCTCTCCCTCATAAATAGTGTCTTCAAGTACTGATATTGTCAGACAATGTTGCTCTCCCACATTGCTAGGGTTGAACTCTAAAACGACACTGTCTCCGAAAAAGTCGTTGCCATTAGTAGCAGGTCTGATTGAAGCTGTGAACAAAATAACAGTAATACCCTACTAGACAAGAGTACTTGTCAGCTATACGTTACTTCTGCTATTCTAGTTTTACAGGTTGTAATTATGAAATTGTGTTGTTTTCCCAATTTAAACATGACACATGTTCTGTCAGCAAATACCTTGAATGAGCTCTACCGGTTTCCTGGATCTAAGTGTCACATTGAAGTTGCCACCCAACTTCTCTGGGGTTATAATCACACATGAGGTAACTGAGCCACCCTCCATCACAGTGTAATCAGGTTGATCAAAGGACAACACCACATTTTGAGCTGTACAAACACCAGTGTCATTGACTTAAAACTACTGAAGGCAATGAGGCATTTTGCCATTTAGCACACCAACAGTGTCTACACTGACACATACACAGAGAATAAACCACATGCTTACCATCATCATCTTGTATTGTCACTGTCATAAGTGCTGTATTCACAGAAACAGCTTGCTGGGATGGAGTTGAGCTAAATGAGAAAAAGAATGCTTCTTCATTCTCAAAAATCTCATCGTTTTGAATTGTAATTATGGCACAAGCAGTTGATGTTTGCACAAATGTTAACTCTCCATTGGTCACTGATAAGAAGTCTTCGCTACCTGTAAACAAGAAATTATATCAGTAAACAACGTACAAACTGATATCATGCATCAAATTCTTTACACAATAGGTTACCTAGAGCAGTTCCTGGAAAGGATGTGTAAAACACAGTGATATTCTTTTGTGATGCAACAATGTCACCACTGCTATTCATAATCCCTCCACAGATTTGCACGAGACCTGCACCCTCAGAAACCATTATGATAGAGGCAATAGGAGCAACAATAGCCTCTGCATTGATAAAATGTAGAGTGTGTCATTTCACAAACGTACGCACCGAAGACATTTCGTGAATGTATGATCACTGATGCAAGTCACTTTAGAGACGCTAGTGATGTTAGTATTTATTGTACTACGAAGAGTAACATTCCACATTTATTTCTAACTAAAAAAAAATGAATGTGCAACTGAACTGCAAACTAAGCATTCGTAATTAAGATACCAAGCAGCAAAATTGCATTTGTACCATCGTTATCTTGAATATTTATGATAGTCTGTTGAGGTAGTACAGCAATGAATGGTGCTGTGTTACTGGCTGGTTGCAGCATTAAACTAATATATTCCTCCTCTTCAAGTATGACATCGTTGTTGATTGTTACCATAATACACTCCGTGCGCTGGGAAAAGAATGATAGCACACGATGGTTCACGTTGTAGTCTTCATCATCTGTGAACAATGTTAGCATGAGAGCAATGCAAACACATGCATTAGCACTTCGGTAAACCCAATGGTACACAAGGTAGACACCCTAGCATGCAAACACATGCATTAGCACTTTGGTAAACCCAATGGTACACAAGGTAGACAACATATCAACACATTCCAACTGGCTATTCAGTTACCTGCTGATGATGATCCAGTTACTATTGACACAGAAGTGCTACTTGACAGGATTCCATTAAGCACAGAAACACAAACTTGTAGACTTCCTCTTTCCTCACTGACTGTGTGAGCAGTCTGATCCCAACCCAAAATCACACCTGCAGTGTGTACAGACAACATCGTTTGCAAAGAACCATGCAGTAGTGTGATACACTAGCAGCCTCGCAGTTCCATGACAAACATGATTCTCATAGGAAAGAATGAAATTTAGCAGACTTTACACCATAAAGTAGATCGATAAACATAATCATGGTCAGCAAAGACCAATCTCAAGCGGGCAGCTAGAAAGTTTCTAGGTAAATACACTAATATTTGAACCTAGAAAGGAAAGGATGTAATTTTTCGGTCAGTACATCATTATGACAGCTATCCCAACCTAGTTTAAATGCTGTCACCTGGTAGTGTTGTCACGGTGTCTACTCTCCACACCCATAGTCCTTCCTCTCCAGAGTTACCAGTTGCAGTAATGTCCAGTACTCTGTCGGTATCTGATGATGGAAGAGTGGTATCGCCCTCATTCGAGCTGAGGCCAACAGTGGCAAATGGTGTTCCAACTACTTGCATTCCTCCAGACAGGTAGTACACAATGATAAACGACTGAGAACCACTCGTAGCAAGAACACATTGGAATGTGTTTGTCTGAAATTTAGCATACACAAATAATATACTTTTAAGTAACAATTGTCACGTACAGCATAAATAGTAGTCAAGGAAAGTAGCACAGCCTCTGTTCAACAATTCTTACACACTATAGGTGGCTGTGGAGACACCACAGCAATTCTATATCATGTGCCAGCTATTACAGTTGTCTTGGAAATCTGTACTTATCCCCCACACACACACATTCTCTACAAGAATAAAACAAACTGGTAACTTACATTCATAGAATCTCCAATTCCCTGCATATTTTCCCATGTTACAACAACAATTGAAGTAACAGTAGGCGATTCATCTCCTAATGCAGTTCTAATGGCTGAAGTGGCCTTTGATAGATCAGCAGCATTTAAAGATTCACGATAGTATACCTGACCACTCTGTGAGTAGTCATAATTGGTCCAAAATGGTGCTACAAGGGAGCGATCAGAGGGGAACACTCCTGGTGCCATAATAAAGTCAGATCCAAAAGATAGCAAACCATTAGAAGTGACCTATTACAGATAAATTATAAAATCATGTAGCTGGTGGTAAAGAGAATAGCCTTGCACTATCAATTACGGAAAAAATCTGTACACATAAAATTATGTAGCGAACTACCAATAATTTTATGGAAGCATACCTAGAGCAAGCAGCTAAATCTAGCACATTGACATTCAAAAATACCTCGTAAAGCAGCACGTTATTTGAAGCAAAGGTTATTTTAGTCTTAAATGGAAGGGCACTACTCTGCTCTGCACCTACACAAGCACTGAATATAGAGAAAATGTTGGCTTGTTCAAAATGCATCTGATCACACAAAGAAGTGCTTGGCAGCCAAGCTGTTTAGTCACAAATCTGCAACTGGCTACTGAAAACAGTGCTTAATTGACTGGTGCATGCCCTATTGACCAGTGCAATAGTGGGGAAACATCTCCTAAGTATGTGAAATAATAACTCAGTTCTAGATTTGCTGAGCCATAATTATTGGACTCATACAATTACACTCACATAGATCGAGCTGAAGTCCATACCATTGTATCTGAATGTGCTGGCAAGCTGGAGAGGAGAGCTAGCTGCCTGTCTTCGAGGCAACACACTATGTCCTTCATAGCTGAAGAAGCTAGAAATGGGAACAGCTCTGGCATGCAAAGCAAGCAGAGTAACAAAAAGTAAATGCACACCGATTTTTTTCATGCTTGACTTTACTGACTTGGTCTCAACAAACAGTCAACTTTCAGATTAAGCACCCTAGTTATAACTACGTGCAGCGTAAATTCTTGCTGCATTACTATGGCCGCCCACTACAAAATTTAATTATCAAAAATGTGACAAGCGCATACAGGATACAATAGAATGACCAATGTTTACACCAATTTCATTAGGACTACCTTTTAGCCTTTGATGGCGAGATTTAGGTCTTTATAGTTGTGGAATGCCCTGAGCATATGGAAAGCTAGACACATGCTTTGACTTCAACCAAATACCACTCACTGTCTAACAACTAAAATCTACTCATAAAAAAGTACGTAGAGTTTTTATAATTAACATGAGCTCATGAGCTTATAATTATAATTTATCATGTGCTTAGCAAATCAGTGTATGGCAGTTCTGCGAGTAGGGAAAATACAGAAAATCATCTTTAGGCTACGGATGACTGCTTTAATGACAGATAAAGTTTCCCTTTGATTGTTTGTTTTTCTACAGTCTTTAAGTTTTGTATGATCTGGTGCAGCTGGTCCACAATCTTCTTTTTGTCCATGTCTGACTTCTTGCTGGCAAATTTCCTAACAAGATCTTTAGACGTGATTGGTCTTCGAGAAAGGTAATATTTAACCTCGTCCTCAGTTATGATATTAGAAGATAACTCCTTTCGTTGTTTCTTTTGTGGTGGTTGTGCTGAGATTGAAAGAGTCGGAGACACGGTGCCCGATTGTTTCTCCCTTTCTCTCTTTACTCCCCTGACTTCCTCTTGAAGCGAGTTGTCTCTAGGAGTCATAATGGCTGGATCTGGGAATAAGCAGCCATGATTATGATTGATGAAAAATTGCACTCTCATACATAATGAAAAACATAATAGGATACACTGTATTCATATCTCTGATAACAAAGGTTAATAATGCCTGGCATGTACCATCCACCCACAATAAAGCAGAAAGCAGGCACCAACACATCATCTATGATCAACACTAACCTTATCATGCTCAATGAATGTACCACAAAGGTAACCACATATCCGTACACTTGGGAGGGTGCCGGTTATTGTGGGAAAACAGGCAAGGGATAGAACAGACAGTAATTAGGTTATGGTATTGGCAGATGTACATAACATGTACACTACACTTTGAGGAGTAGATGAGATATTATTATCTATTACCTGTAATACCGCCTAGATAGATGTTTTGAGGGCAAACTATTGTAAATCGGCTATATATGAATCATTTAACATTTTACTTTTTACTTTTGCAAGGAAGGGGCTTTGTTGCATCTCTGCCTGAGATTTCGAATTTTGCCTTCAAATTAAACGCAAAGTTATAGTTTTCGAAACATTCTATGTATACGGTATTAACCTCAACGTTAAACTGGAAACCCTGCCACTTATCACAAGAAAACGCCTACTACAGTAATCGCCCGAAACTCACATGTAATAATCATGCGAAACATGGATGCACACAAAAACACTATACAATTAGTCCAAACAAACAATTGTAGCGCTTTTGTTTGCCATACTCGCCAAATGACTGTTTGTAGCACATAAGCACATCAACAAACATTATATGGACTAGTTTCGCTTTGAAGAATTGACACCTATAAAACAGCTGTTTAGTCAGAGGGTGTGACAGACAACCCAAAACACAAGTCCAGTACCAACAAACCAAACTGAATACATACATGTATTTATAAACACAGAATCAAGCATAAAGTAGTCTACAGTAGTAAGTGTGAAACTAGAATAGCAGTGACACAACAAGCAAACAGCTACTACACACATCATACCAAACATCACGCACAGCTGACAAATACATCGACACTTACCATTGTCAGACACCTTCTCGGCATCAATTTCATCATCTTCCTTGTCAGACTCAACCTGCCCAGATTGTTTCTTTATCAGGGCATTGAGTTCCTTACCTATAATTATACATGCACACATAATGTTATGATACATGTCTATCATTGCACATATCACATCAGAGGAGGACCCCACAACAGTGGGCTTGAGCATGGCATTGCACACAAAAATATACAAAATAACCCTGTATATATGCCATTACTCCTCTGTATATGTAATTAGGTGCACATTGCTGAAGTAACAGGTTGTTACCGTGCAACCTAGTTATGTGTGTACCATATAATAATTATGTATAGATAGAATGTTTCGACGGGCAACTTTCTATCAATATATTTTCACGATTTTAATTTCAAAAGGAAGAGGCTTATTGTAATACCGTGAATACATATTCCAATTTCGTGGATTAAAACTCTTGCGAACGGGGTTTAAATTTATAGTCCTCAAGCTATAACGATATATCATACTCGATTTTTCTCCAGTGTACAGTCGACGCTTGCGTGTTTAACCCCTACGCACACCCCTATGCACCATCCAATAGGAGTTCAATCGCCACATGCTATAGAAACCACAAAAACCACAAAACCCAGAAGAAACGGGCCTACGACCAAAGAGTCAGGGACGTTGAGCACTCTACCTTTACTCCCATGGTCATGTCAGCAACAGGCAGCCTCGCAAAACAAGCAGTAGTCTTTTATAAACATATTGCAAGCCTCATCTCCTCCAAGACCAACAAGTCATACAGCCAAACAATTAGATGCAGGCTCTCGTTTGCCCTCTTACGGTCAGCAATACAGTGCATAAGAGGCGCCAGATCATCTCATGGGCACGCCGTCACTACCCCCCAAATTGATCTGGCTACCTCAGAGGCAGTACGCTGCTGAGCAGCTGAACATGTACCCAGTCTAAACTGTTTTTATATGTACACTCTCTGGTACGTATATCATACTCAAAACCCCTAGTTAGGTGCACATCCACGCACCTTCTTCTGTAAGCTCATCCTCACTGGAGCTCTCACTGAAACCCTTGTCAATATCTCCATCCTCTGCCCGGTCAACTTCCTCATCATCTTTTGGTACTTCCTTTATTGCCTCCTTAGCCTACAAGGAGAATAAACGGCTTGTACTGTCATGCAAAGAAAGCACAACCACTAAATACTCATGCACCATTAACCACTGTTACCTAGCTACCAAGCATTCCTGCGAATTGTGTACAAGGGGCACTAATTATTCATAGAGGAGCTAGGCAACACTTCCTCAATAAGTGGACTTCACATGCCACCCAACACTTCCTCATTAAGTGGACACCATATGCACCCATGGCAAGCCATAAAATTTATGGAAATTTACACAGTGACCTACTATTCCCACAAAACTGGGAACTCAAATTTCATACGTAGACAAGTAGACTTCAGGGTGTGTGGTCGCGGATGGCATGTTCCTCGTTCAACGAGAGGTGCCCCATACTAGCCGCCGAGGCATATTGAATTACATAAACATTCAAATACAGTGATACTTCTATACATGTCTGTTCATATGAAACGAAGGGATTCCAAATAGCACCAGAATTCTACCTAAGGAAATAACTGGCGTGCAAGAACACAGCTACACACCCACACAATGACATACCTTTAACAGCAACATTATAACACAAACACTGCTGGCAGATCATGCCCTGGGAAAAATGCAAGGATTGTGAGGGACCAGACCACATTGGGGCTTCATTTTTCTAAGAAAAGCATGATCAATAACAGGCTTTGTGTACGGAAAGGCAAGCCACTACATACAAGAGCCTACCAGCAATGCATCAAAATATAACGTAACAAAGACACTGAAGAATCGAGACGCATCTGAATAGTTTCACTACCCCCACACTAACTAGTTATTGACTAAGAGCTGGTATCTTGTTGAGGTTATTAATCACTCGTACACTTATGTTACTAGGAATGTCATAGATACTAAAATGAATGGTTGACAAGTATCTTGTTGAGATTATTGATCACCCATTTATGCTTAGGAATTTTCCACAGAATAAACAACATGAAACTCTTGAGCATAGCCCACACGTATCTTAGTATCCATGACAACTGCACTTCTATGTGATACTCGTTATCAAGAGTCATAGGTACTGAACATGTATACCAGCTGACGCAGACATGACCAATTATGTGGTCACAAGAAAATTGTTTCATGTCAATACTTATTAATATTGGACAGTGTATAATGTAAGGATTGTCAGCCAGGGCATTAATTGGATTACTAAGTCGTGGTAATCAAAACATACTTAACGCCTAAGGGATACTGTATACAAGCCTCATGCTTCTCGTGTGCATAAAAACACTATAGCAACAAAATAGTAAGCAGGATACGTATACCAGCACACATGACTTAGAAACAAGGAAAATCAATACTAACACCAATAATGTATCAACTACACAATCAGCCTAGAGACACACTCCACCAAGCAACTCAGAGGATACATACAATAACAGGTATCAACACCTTACACACAAAACACACAATAGACAATGACTGGGAGCGACACTCTACCAAGCAACTCCAGGATATCAACACCTCACACACAAAACACACAATAGACAGTAACACACAATAGACAATAAGTGGGGGCAACCAGGGAGTGACTTCTATATACATACATTTTAGCTGGCAACTGGTACACGCTAGCTAGTTCAGTTAGTGTGCCTTCTGCTGGCCTGGTACTAGCACCCAAGCTAACAAGATGTTTATAGGCCAACTATTTACTGCCTAGGCAGGCTGCCTAACAACAGTGACCAGACAGTCTTTAACACATGCAGACTACTAATAACAAAGATTTACAGATGGAAACATCTGGTGTTCAATAGTACATCGTGAGAGAGTAGTATCACCAGCAGTATGATATCAGATATGGTAGATAACACCTTTAAAAGGAATGTCAGGTTAGTATACACAAGTTCAGCAACATGCTCTAATGCACAAAAATGAGCCCAACCCTAGTCCAATAGGCCAGTTGCATACATGTTCAATGGAATGCAATTAGTCGTGACGTCACTACTGGATGCCTGTGGAGGCCAGACTGCACGTAAGAACTCAATGTAAAACTGTGACAGTGGATGCTTCGAGCATTCGCCCAGG
>VSKX01020681.1_pt1 | contig 16534 bp, 7 predicted proteins | sample 4799481 | NCBI WGS metagenome assembly VSKX01 (sample SAMN12179537, study PRJNA552185) | sponge metagenome | biome: deep-sea hydrothermal plumes; feature: spots directly above weak diffusing fluid; material: sea water; isolation source: sponge from the Swan site of a hydrothermal vent ...
CAATTTTCGCGAATTTCGCGATATTTTTTGGCATTCGCAAAATTAAAAAACACGAAAACTTCGTTTGCGCACAAGGCACCATTAACAAAAGGTTATTCGCGAAATTTGTATTCGCGAATACTTTCTTAAGGCTTGTTCGCGAAATATAATTGCCTCGAAAGAAACCTGTTATACGGTTCCAGTTTCTGATCCTTTATTCGAGCGAATGGAGTCTTGCAAGTCACATTGAGATGTTTGGTAGTTGTATGATGCAGTGCATGCTGTCAGTGGTAGGACACTTGCGCAAAATCTATCAGCTCTAGCTCCCCTCACAGTAATGGTTTGTTTTCAGAATTGATATTTAGTTTATGGGTCTATTTTAGAGCTCACAAGTTGGTCTTCGAAGCAGTTAGCTCACGACTTAAATAATGGTTCTAACATTAACGATTTGTCACTAAAATGATCCTTTACCCTGCCACGTACATTTAGTCTAGGATCTATTAGCCTCAAGACCAGATCGCTGAATGCCACAAGTGGAACCAGTTAATGCAATATGTACTGAGGCCACAGTGTCAAAAATGTCAGTGTTGTGGAATATGTACACACCACATGTGACACTCACTCTCCCATAACTCGTCCACTAGTTTGCAGACAGCCCGGTCTTGAATTTTGTGGCTGACTGGGGAGGCTCCGGGTCGACCAGAACGCTTGGATTTAGGCTTCTTACCCATGGCCTGGATAGGCTGCAGGCAGCAGCAATGATTTCTGACCTGACTTTTTTAGAGTCCACGTTGGTTTTCTGGTGATGGTCAGTCTGTCAAAAAGTGTTAATCGCTCGCTGCTTAATTTAGGTGCACCTAATTTCATATAGCAGCTTGTCACTGAAACAATGGATTCAAGAGACATGAATTGTAAGACACTTCATCATTTGGTATTACCCATAACTATTTTACAACCTGCCTCCTTGACACACACAACACACGTACACACACACCACACACGTACACATACACGTACACACACTACACACACAGTGCACATTGCACACACACACATACACTTACACACACCACATACTTACGTACATGCACCCACGTACACATACTCGCACACAGTGACTTGTCCCGAGGTGGTAATCAAACAGGATGGAGAGAGTGCTGTGTCTGTGGCAACACAGACCTCAGACCATAGCGACCTGGTACAGATCACTGTTCCACTTGACCAACTACTGATGAGGGTGGACGCGTTCACACAACTAAAACGTAGGCAAATCGATGCGTCCAATCAGATTGAGTTCTGTTGCCGTAGTGATCCTGACACGTCTTGTGCTCGGACAGATGCAGTATACATGCGACGCTCCTCCCACCAACGCAGTCACATCCCCTCTACCAGGGTGAGAGTTACTGGCTAGTTTGTTAGTTGATAAGTACCAGCAGGCTACCCTCTATAATACAGTCACAGTAATGAGCCTCCATTAGCAGGCCACCCTCTATAATACAGTCACAGTATAATGAGCCTCCATAGCATGTGTTAGCATGCAGGCCACCCTCTATAATACAGCCACAGTAATCAGCCTCGCAATCACCCTCTGTAATACAGCCACAGTATAATGAGCCTCCATAGCACGTGTTAGCAGGCCGTCCTCTGTAATTAATACAGTCACAGTAATGAGGCTCCATAGCACGTGTTAGCAGGCCGCCCTCTATAATTAATATAGCCACAGTTGGTAGTGAATCGTGGATTCTTCTGCTTAGCCTGGCATACATAATTATGTAGAATGACCACTGTAGTACCACAATAAGCTAACCGTCTGCTTCACACGCAGGTGCACAATACTACTGGGCCCACTCCCAAAGCTCTGACACCTTTCAAACAACTGAAGCACGACTTACAGCCCTCATCATCGTGGATACGAACAAGTCTGACAAGAGGGAGTCTCTCAGCTGGAGGTCTTCTGGGACTGACAGAAAGAGTGGATAACTTGGAGCAATACACACACCTCTATGAGGGTGAGTACAATAGTGCACACATACTGTATGAGTAATACGTACATAGGCTTATATTGTTGCTACGTACATAGGCTCATGCTCATATTGTTGCTACATACATATAATTATACATACATGGCTCATATTGTTACTACGTACATACGTAGGCTCATATGCATATTGTTGCTACGTACATAAGCTCATATTGTTGCTACGTACATAGGCTCATGCTCATATTGTTGCTACATACATATAATTATACATACATGGCTCATATTGTTACCATGTACATACGTAGGCTCATATGCATATTGGTGCTACGTACATAAGCTCATATTGTTGCTACGTACATACGTAGGCTCATATTGTTGCTTAAGGTTTTGTGTCAGGTTGAGCTCCTCCATCCAAACCGACAAAACAAAGGCTACCCTATAACTTGAGTTTGCATTGTCCAAAACTGAAGTATGCATTCAGTAACTATTGAGAAGGCCTTTTGCAATGATGTGTTTAGATCAGGGTTTTGTGTCGGGTTGAAATCCACCCCCAAACTGACAAAGCCAAACCTTAATTGTGATTTTTTTTGTAAAATGAGCTGTTTTGGTAAGCTACCTTTGTATGCAACATTTGGACATAATTATACTCGACTGTGAAATATAAATCATGTATGTACTGAGTCTGTGCAGCTGTTATGTGTTTGTTTATGCCTCGTTTCCATGATGACAGGAGGGCGAGTGCCACGAGACCTACTGCAGCGGGTGCACAATCTGGAGAGCAGGCTGCTGCAGCTGGAGGGACGCTCACCAGAGTACCCGTACACCACTCCGGTGGGTCTACCTTGCTGCATGCCATACTCTGTAATATCATTATGATTGTTGTACCTTGTCTTTCGCTTGTTCCCAGTTGTCCCGTTGTAGTACTTTCATGTCCCTGTACTGTGTCCTCTCAATAGTATATAGGGACGTACAGCTACGTACGTATGAATGTTCAATTATTGTTCATGTAGGTTACTACAGCGCGCACGTTGAAAAAGGTGCCTAGCAACAGCAAACCAAGAAAACCAGTACACCATCTCAGAATCACATGACTCTGTCTTTGTTAAACAATTTTGTGTGTGTACCATTGTGTCTACTTTTCTTTTGTGAACACATGACAATAATAAGAATGATAATTATTTCGACACAAAGCACAAACTATGAGGAGATCACAAAGAGGTGAGAGGATAAATCATACTGCATGACAGGAATAAAAGGCAAATAATTTATAACAGTCCAGACCAAGCCCTAGACCACCTCCCATGACTGGTCAACCACCATGCTGGTTTCAAAATCGTCCACACCTGCTTTAGGATCATGTGACACAGCTAGTATCTTCCACTCTTGTTTCCACACTTGACCTTTAGTGTCCAATGTCCACAGGTCACCGTACTGTCCAGCTGCTAGGTGTTCGTATCTCCCGGGCATTCGGCGCCAATAATTGCCTTGTACGTTTTCCTCCGATATCCCATAGCGACAGAGCAGCTCTCCGCTGGGAGTAAGTCCGTACACGTGCTCGTTAGTGACACACAATTGTTTAATCTGTTCACTCGGTACTAACTCCCATTTCCGGCCAATTGGGAAATCGTGAGTAACACCGGTACGAACGTAGCAGTTGTTCTTCTCGTCTTGAGCCCATACCAGCCAATTATCCGGACACACCGAGATTTGGAAGAGGGGAATGGGAAGGTCATCAACTGGAATCCAAGCCGGTGACATACCAGTTCCAGGCTCGCGAGAATGTACTCCGAATCGGAAATGAGCCATTCCAGTTTTATCCAGTGCCCACACAGCCGTTTTTCCACAGGCAATGTGTTGTATTTTCAGCTCGTGGAGTGGGGGGCTCACTTCGATGTAATCAAATGATACGCCCTCAGGCACATCCTCTTCGAGGCCCTGTCTGGACCAGACCAGGTTTTCGGCGACAACCCAGAGGCAGTTGGGGGAGGCAGCTACGTGGGTTACCACTGAGGGACACTCAATCCTCTTGAGCTTATCTCGCATGGTAAGACAATAGAGATCACCATCGTCACGTATCAACCACAATCCCGTGTTCCCGGCGGCTATTTTAGACCAGGTAGTGACGGGGAACAATCCGTTTTTGCTGGCAGGTCTATAGTGATAGCCGGTGGCTGTTCTCCAGCAGGCATGCAGCCGGTTGCTGTCTTGTAGAATGATGACGCCGGATCTCGCTGAAGCAGAGAGAATAAGCGGCTTCGAATATTGCATCAAATTAGGCAGCATGTTTTGTACGGATGTAAGAATGTGACTACCCTCGGAGCCCATCACCTGCCACAGAGAGTTGTAGGGGGAAGAAGGGTGCGTGAGAGCGTTGATTTTGACTTCCCACCACGGGCCTTTACCTGAGGGTTTGGACGAAGAGACACCACATTTGAACCCAATCGACCCCTCGTTATTAATACCCCAGGCCACACCTGCACTCGTTAGACACGACGCAATCAATTTCGGACACTTGCATTCGCTCCATTTTCGGCCACTTGGTATCGACGGACTGATACCGTCTCGAATAAACACTTTTCCAGCACTCGTGTGAGCCCACACAATCTTCTTGCAGCATGAAATGTGTGCGAATCCTTCGCCCGAGACTTCCTGCCACACTTTCCCTTCAGGATTTGCTTCTTCCACCCCCCTCCGAAATATCGTGCGATGGTCCCTGGTGATCCCCCACACTCCAGTTTCACTCACGGCTAAGGATTTGATCTTGCGTGACATAGAAGTTCCTTTCGTGGCATTCTTCCAGTAGCTACCGGCAGGATTGAGTCCGATTCCAAGCCTCACGTATGCATTCCAGTGATGTACGCCCCACACGATTCGGCCAGATTGTGATGAGCACACTTGAAGCATTGGTTTCTTAATCAACTGCCAGTCTTTGCCCTTGCTAATAGTAGTCGTACAAAACACGTTCTTTCTCGCGTCGACAATCCAGAGGAGAGAATCGGAAAGACAAACATTCTGAATGTGACTTCGACTAGGGTGTGGAATTGGAACCCAAATATCGGCATTTGCGGTATGGCTCTCTTCGCTTTCTTCCTCGTCTGATTCAACAATACTCTCTCGTTGGAATTCAGATGCAGTCCACGAAAATTTCTGTTCAGGCTGAGCGATTGCTTTTGTTTCTTTGCTCTGGTTGCTATGCCGAACGAGTGAACCACATAGTTGGTAGAAGTCCGGAACAACTTGAGAATCGGTATTTTCGTCGTCTTCATCAGAGTCTGAAACTTCGGCACTCGCTTCTCTGGCCCCCCTCTGTAAATTATAGCTGTCCCAGGATCCTGAAACAATAGGAGATGGTCTATTCACTCTGGCACGTCCCCTCGGGTCGGGGGAAGCTGACATTATCCGTGGTCGTAGATTAACTGGAGTGGAATCGATAAGTTTCTCACCGTCATGTTGACCGAATAGCTCTTCGTAGCTGTCATCGCTCTGCAGGGGATCAAACGTAGCTGGCTGTAGCAGGGACGACTGGAACTTTCCTGGTGTGGTAGTTCTAGTTCTGTGTGAACTACTAGGGTGGAGAAAAGTGCTCGAATGAGTAGCTGAGACATCAGAGTTGCCACGCCCCCTAGTCTCATGGTCCGAGTCGTGGTAGAGTGGGTTATCTGAGAGGTCTCCCAGCGTGGTGGTCATACTCTTCTCATGTGATCCTGCTCTACTATCAGGGGCCGAGGGGGGAGAGAGGGAGGCGGTGAGATCAACAATTGGATCCTCGGAAAAAAGGGGATCCTCGGAAAACAGGGGATCAGAATGTGATAAATCTGTGTCTTCAAACAGAGGAACATCGTCAAGTTTGTCACTTGTCTCTGTGGCAACAGCAACGGGATTATCACTGGTCTCCATGGTAGTGGTGGGTGTGGTCATATCCTCCATGTGGGATGTGTGTTCAGGTGTAGGCTCAGTTATTAGTGTTTTATCTGGTTCAGGACTGTTTTCGATTTCTTCCACTGTTGGAACAATAAAGGGTGCTAGGATATCTTCACTTTCGTTCTTTTCTTCCTCCCCGTGGCCCTCAGGTAGGCTTTCCAGAACAGACTGCTCTCTTTCAGCCATTGATTCCCCATTTCTTTTGATCTTTAGTAATTCTAGTGTATTTGTTTGATCCTCAGTTAGTGTGAATGGTACAACAGGTGACTCGGCTCGAGAGAGGGGTGTAGCTATAGGAGAAAGGCCCGGTGAGTCTTCAACTTGCTCCTCAATTTCCGTCAGCTTCTCCAGAGACACAGAAACAGAGCCTGCACAAAGAGTGATTATCATACACTGTATCAGTACATCACGTGTGCATGACATAACGCAACATTCGTATCACACAAACGCAACTTATGCAAAGCAGGTAGCGGGTTTTAAATATTTTCCGAATATACCTAAAAATGAATTTCGCGGAATTAATTTTCGTGGCCAGAGCGATCCTGTGCTGCAGCAATGGCATGCAGCTCCACACTTTGCTATGTTCGCGAACCTTTCATGTTTTGCCTAAATCCTCGAAATTTGCAAAATTTATTTACCACAAAAACCCTGTTGTATAGTATAATAGGTACTTACAGTGTAAATACAGCTAAAGCCCCTAGGGTTACAGTAGATCCTAGGGCCTTGACGGTCTGGCTGATTAAAGCCTATAGGCTTTAATCAGCCAGACCGTCAACTAATAATCTTTATTCGAGGCATACTTCATACAGTACATCACAGTACAGTACTTCATACAGTACATCAAATACAAAGGTCAAATTGGTTTGAGTTGAGCTCTCGTTTTCTTGTTATAACTTGGTCATACTTACCAATTTTCTATTTTTTGAACAAATAGTCTTGTAATTAAACTGTACCTCAAAATGAGGTGATTGCATACCAGTCTATATTTTGAACCACCTTTTGTCTACTTCCTGGGCTCAACTCAAATGAATTTGACGTACTTGAGTCTTCACACAGTACATCGGCAGTAGGCATTAACTTACTTGTTGCTGAGGAGAATTTCTTGTGCTTCCGTTTCTTTCTTCTTTTTTTGTCTTTCTTTACTACCACCACATCGTCATGGTTCTCTGCAGTACTTTGGGACATTTTCAATCGTCTCTCAACCTCCTTGGAATCGAGGGGGGCGGGTGTTATAATAATGGGCGTGGTCACTGCTGGGGAGGCCACACTCCCTGATGAGGAACCAGAGTCTTTGGAGAGCAGGTTACTAATCCGACTTAATTTTAAAATGTCTTTCAAATCTGGTTTTTTAGACTGTTCTTGATCAGATATAGAATCTTCTTTCGGAACGGGTAACTCGGTTGTAGTTCTAGTGTCCTCCTCTTTTTCAATATCTTGGTCTTGAGGTTCAGCGTTCGGTTTTTGCCCAGTTTCTTCTGTTTTCTTATTGCGATTGACAAACATGCGAATACGACTGGGACTCGTAGACCCGGGATTATTGATTTTGAAAATATTAGAAAGTTTGTCAAATTTAATGGGTTTGAATAGCTCTTTCATTTCAGCCTTGACCGTTTGAAGTGCCTCTTGTATCGTGGGTTCCCTTTGTTGACTTTCTACACTGGCACCGGAATCTGACACAGTCTGTTTGGTGGAACTGGAATCGGAAATGTTGTCACTCTGTACATTGGTACTGGAATCAGATATTTCCTTCGTCTGTAGGTTGATATCGCAGCTTGATCGTTTGCCTGTCAATTGCTCAGTTTTCGCATCTTCCATGATTGGCACGTTTGGTGTGTCTGCTATTTCATGGGGGGTGGGTGAATCAATAACAACGGATAACGAGAGTGGCTCTTCGCTAGCAACAACATTAGTATGTAAAGCTTCAGTTTCAATTCGTGGAAGTTCTAATTGTAGAGGTTCTGCTTCTGAATCAATTTGTGGGTGAGTGGCTTCTTCACTTGGTGTGGGAAGGTTGATAGACTGTTCATCTCTGCCAGCAGAGGCTTGATCAGTACTCTCAGTATCATCATCCATGTATTCACAAAAAGAGGAGGTAAGAGGAGGTGTGGCAGGTAGATGGGCGTGGTCAATGCTCGTAAGAGAAGGCTCGTTATTATCACCTTTGGTAGCCATCGTAAGATTTTCATCAGCAGTAGCAGGGAGGTTAGAAACAGAGTCATCTTCAACTTTGCCAGTTTTATTATCCAACGTAGAACTTTCTTTCCCTTCGGCTTCGGTTTTTATTTTGTTGCTGTCATCATTTACTACGTCCACTTGACGGGAGATAGTTGGCACAGATAAAGTTTTCCCAGTGTGAGGAGTTCTGCTGGTGACCATAGGAGACTGAGCCGGGGACGGGGGGAGGGCACGTTTGAGGGCTCTCAGAAACGATTGCTTCACGGAAATTCGACACAGGGGTTTCTTTAAATCATTGCACAGGAGATAAACAAAGCTTCGAGAAATGGAAATGTCGGTAATTTGATGTCCGAGGGTTAAAACACCAACAATCAGTCCATTCTCTGGGTCCAAAATAAAGAGAGTGTGCTCAGAACGAGTAACGACAAAGTTTTCTCCCACCCACGGCAGTATGGCAGTAAATTGCCACGCCCTGTTGTACGAGGGGACAAGAGAGGACCAGGAGTGCAGGGGAACTCGAGGGAGGGACCGTGTTGATAACGCCTCCTTGAACACAACTGTACGCAGCACCTGTGAGGAAAGTGATTATATAAGTCAGTCACATGATCAAATTGAGGGGTGAAGCATATACAATGGGGGGCATAGATTCTGAATTAATTTGGATCAAACTAAGGCAGCGTTTATACTAAAACGTTTTATATTTTTAGTAGACAAAAGCAAAAAACTACCGATTTTTGTGTTTACACAAGAAAACTGTGTTTTTGTTGTCTCCGCTTTTGAAGTCTCCACTTTGGCCTCCGTTTTGACAGGTCTTCGTTTTGCTGGTGCGTTTTTAGTCATTTTAGTATAGACGGGATACGCAAATGGAGAGAATAATCTACGTTTTCTGTAAACGCTGCCTAAAAATGTAGTATAAAACCTTTACAAATTAAATGTCACTACCAGAACTTGTTTGTACGTAAGTGTTACGGATTTAATACAGTGGCTCTTATGTACAACAAAAACTCTCGAGTACATAAGCCACTGCATGACTGCTACATGAGACAGTACCCTGAAACCAGGCTGAAGGACAGTCTAAACTGAAAATTGTGTATTCTAGCAAGCCTCCTCAGCACTGCCACATACATACAAGTACCTTTCCGGAGTTGTCAGCTGTCCAGAGTCTGAGTCCTGGTCTAGCTACATAGGCAATGTCTCCACCACCGACCAGACATCCTCCGTACTGTCCCGGCTTACGATCCTTGCGCCCAACCTAACAGTAACAGGGGGAGAGAGTGGTACGCATTTGTAATAATAATACAGTGTTCAGCCTAGTTATCAATGTAACAGGCTCTGGGAAAAGGGCCCAATTCGCGCATATTTCACTATTGAGCTACGTACAGTAAAAAATGCAGCAAAATCAGCATCCAAGTAGCTAGGTAACCGCTGTTTGTGCGATCATAACTCTGACCAGGATGACGCATCGAGGTAGGTAAGGTTTCATTACGTAGCTGAGGCAATGATGTACTTAGTTACAAATAGATCATGTGTGCAATTTCCCAGGGCCTGTCACATATAATGATGTAGCTGTTGCATCAGTTACGTTTGTTGCGTAGGCTGCATGAGTATCGCATGAATAGAACATAGTTCTATTTGAGTTGCATTATGTTGTGAACTAAGCATTAAAAATGCCTGGAATTAGCTGAGTATCATTTTGTAGAAAATGCAAGCCCTCACCTGTTCTAGCTTGTAGGTCTCAGTATTCACCATCCACGTCCGTTCAACCGTTGAGACTAGCAGGGTATTCCCCTTACAAGATAGCTGTGTGACTGCACTGCCATAGCTTTCAGGTAGTGCAAGAGAAGACATCGTTCCGTCACGAATATTGATTTTGATTCTGATCACGCGTCCTAAATCGAAACCACAGAAAAGCTCGTCTCCATTCCATTCCAGAGCCCTCACTGCCTGCTTCACCTTCTCCTGTAGACGCCACTTGTTGCTCTGAGGGATGTGGGGCTAAAAACAGTTGTCAAAAGCAACCTACCTACACTCACCATTGGCCGTGAGATTTTTTCCACCCTCACGTGACCATCGCTTGTTCCGTAAGCCAGCAGGTCTCGAGTGGGTGACAGTCGAAGCACAGAGATAGGAGTGCCGCGAAACTCCTGTACGTTAAATTATAAGAATACAAGATTATTATAGAAAGGGAAAGTTCCTGTAACGCTAAGGAATTCCACATACAGAGTCTCTGTCTTGTTACGGTTTTGTTTACGTCAATCAGATAATACCGTGTCCATGTTGTCAATAATATTTATAAAGGTGGTATAAATAGATGGTATATGTAACTAAAAGAGACACTATACAACAAAAACGCAACATAAGCCATTCATAAGGTTTCTAAGTTGTCCCCCAAATGACCAGAACACAGAATTGTTGCCTAACTGTCTACATGTGAGGTCCTTTGAGAGGCTTGTTATCAAGAATGTAACCATTGTTAGCCATGTGTAGCCTCATAAAGAACTCTTACAAGAAAACACAATTGTATTAGCTCATGGCACCAGAAATGGGCTGTGGACAGCTCTAGCAGATGGACACACTTCGAACCACACCTGCTTAAAGTAATTACCTTAGTGCATTATTTTAATACAGACTCACACAGAGAAATTGGGTAATTTAAAAGCTGGTCAGAGCAACACAGGGTTATAAGGGCGCATAACTTGGAAGTGTTCGATTTCAAAACTAAAATATACATTTGATAGCTAGCTCTCTTGTAGGGAATTCAGATGATGTGCTCAGATGACCAATTGCTTTTGGGTCAATACGTGCCCATTTAGGAAAAAACCATGGACTATAAGTGGGTGAAATGATCAAAATTGGGTCGTTTTGAAAATTTTGAGCTGAACAAACCATCTGATATAGAGTTTTTTCTCGGCTTTCATAAAATTGGAGTAACAGAACTAAAGTTATGGCTATTTAAGCACAACAGTGACGTGTACACGTGTAGCTGCATTAAGAAAGCAGAACAATGACCAAACTAAATGCAGCTGAATACAACTCTCTAAATAACTGACACGTTGGGACCATGGTCTCAAGGCTTCTATTTTTATTCAGGTGTTCAATATTTAGGGAACAGGATTAACAGTCAAACAGTCTGAGCCGTGTGTGTTATTCAGCTATTGGAAGAGCCCGTTATAAGAGTTGTCCTTGATACTTTACAGCAAAAAATAAAGGTTCCCCTGACGTATGAGCACACAAGTACACCACGGAGACTCACACTGTACTCTCTGATGAGCTTTGAGGTATCAAGATCCACCACCCACACGTGACCCTGCTCTGACCCGATGACAATGTAGTCCTCGTTTGCCTCAAGGCACGAGTAGATGACAGACGCTTTCCACAGCCCCACCTCAGTCGGTATTGCCTGAAGGACACTCGTGGACAGAGGACGGTCCTCAAACACCAGTCCATCCTCCCCTATGTTGGGTTCTGTGGAGAGCAGACACACTGCACTGAGGTATGTCTGAGCTAGGTTAAAATCTGAACACTACAGTACTCTAGCCAGCCATTGAGTTGGTTCTAGATTGAACATACACAGATTAACGTGGTCTCACCTTCCATACTGTACTGTTACAACTTTAATAGTCTCGCCTAGCGCATATATAGCACAACAATTTCTAATATCTAGAGCCGATGACCTCTAGACCACTGCACTGCCTTGTATGCAGAAAGGGGGGAGGGGCTCTAATAGCTGACGTGATAAGCTAGCTAGCTCGGGGTTACAGTTTATTCAGCCAGCCATGCTGCCTTGAGCTTAGGTAGCTAGCTAACTATAAACTGGACACATCTGTCGTCATGAGTGCCAGTGGAACAAAGCTGAAGAAGTCAGAGAGAAGCAGTAACAACAAGTCAGCTAAGAACCAAGATGACACTTCCAAGCTGCACAGTCAATGTGAGATTGGAAATCTTGCTGGAGTGGAGCAATTAATTGAGAAACTCAGTGAAGAGGAAATCATTGCAAAACTATCAACTAGAAAAGGTGTATTTGGCTACACACCTCTCCATCTAGCTGTGGCTGGTGGCCACATTGATGTACTGAATTATTTACTGATGAAGATTAGTAAGCTCGAACTAGTGAACTGTAAAGCCAACAGTGGCTACACTCCATTGCATCTGGCCGCTAGCAGTGGGCATAAGAACTGCATAAAAATATTGCTAGCTAGTGGAGCGAATATTTCAGCTCTCGACGAGTACAAGAAAACACCCAAGCAATCTGCGGAGCTCAGTTCCAAAGCAAGCATTGTTCGATTGCTGCGAAGTGAAGGTGAATTTACTAACAATCGTGCATTAGACTACACAATTGTGCTTGCATATGTGTGTGCACTGTCAGGTAACTCTATGGTACCTTACATGCAGCACTCTAATTGTTAACACATGAGTTTTGTGGGTCTCCTGACAGTTCAACTTAACAATAAACCACTAGCTATGTATAGGTATTACACAATGATCATTGTATTCTCTGTTTGTATATGCAGAAATCATCAAGGAAGTGGAAGGTAACGGAAACACTCTTACCGAACTACTACAACAGGACCTCTCTCAACTCGAACCAGACTGCCTGACTCGAGCTCTCGAGGCAGCCACGCGAAATGACAATCCAGCAGCCATTGGCAAACTCATCTTAAAAGGAGCCACTAGCAACATTGAAGAATGCATTGATATAGCTGTGGCAGAGGACAAGCCTTGCAGCCGGGGAATGCTCCTCTTAGTGAAGGCATCTATTTCAGGAAACAGATCGGTGGTACAGAAACTATTTGGAGAGGCTCCTAGCAATCCGAGCAGTTTGAACCCAAAGATATTTAATGACGAGAAATTTCCAGCAGTACAAGAGGCCGTCATGAATAGAGATGTTTCTACTGTTGTCCCGATTACTGTGGCCCGAAAGAATGGTAACTCACTCGTACGCGAAGAATTACTCCTGAAAACAGATGTGAACGAAGAGGACGGAAATGTGTTTTGGCACGGTATGTGTCTGTTAAATTTGGAGATTCCATGGCTGAGACGAATCAGTTGGGTGCAACGATTGAGACTTGCAAGAAACGGATTTAAGACCTTACCACAAGAAATGGGTTCTTACCTGAAACAGGTGAGTATTTATTAATATTTAATAACCTTTTGCTCTGAGCTGCAAACTCAGTTTGATCCCTAATACTGTATCGCTAATACCGTATCGCTACTAGGAGTTGAATGATTTTTATTTTCGCGAAATTTACTTTCTAGTTTCAAAAAAGATCGCAAAAAAATACTTTACCAATTAAGGAGAGAGTGTCAAACAACGTACTACTGCAGCTTCACAAACACTGTGCACAAAGTAACATAACTTGCACACGATCAATGTAAACCACTTGTAATCAGTGGTCGTTTGCAACAGACTAACAGATTACTAGCAGTCTACGATTTAATTGCAAGCTTTGTGCAGCGCTATCGGTAGTTCAACACTCTCCTCCATATGCCTTACATACATATTTATCACATACGTAGTATAGCAGCCATGCGGTTATTGTGCGTGGCTTCAAATCCTATAAAAATATTGTACAGGTTGTCAAACTGGATCTCCAGCACAATGATTTGAGCCAAATACCACGTTGTTTGCTCGAACTACCCAGCCTCGGAGAACTCAATCTAGCTCATAATGCTCTCAAAGAAATCCCCGACGTTGTAGAGTGGTCTCCTTGCCTCTCTGTTCTGGACCTCTCGTTTAACAACATTGTTAAACTGCCTGACAATGTGATTGCTCCAGTAATGCGGGCTCTCGATTTGAGCAATAATAATCTAGGCCGTGTGCCTCTCTGTATCTGCTCTTTCACCACCCTTCGTAGCTTGAACCTCAGTTATAACCCGGACATTCTTCAGCTGCCCCCTGAAATGGGACGTCTTAGCCAGCTAACTCAATTGCATTTGGAAGGATTGAAAGATCTCAATGACCCACCAAAAGCGTTCTTAACAAGAACAAATGACTGCATTCATTACCTCGATAGCAAACTTCGTTGTGCCAAGGGATTCTACAAAATGAAGCTCATGCTCGTTGGTCAAGCTAATCGCGGAAAAACCACTCTAGTGGCAAGGCTTCAAGGCAAAGATTGTGGAAACGAATCTACGGTTGGTGTTGATGTTGGTGAATGGTCGTACAAACCAAGCCTTGGGAGAAACAAATTCTTTTTCAGCATATGGGATTTTGGAGGTCAAGAGGAGTACTATGCCACCCACCAGTGCTTCCTGTCAAAACGTTCGCTCTACCTCCTTCTATTCAACCTGAAGCACGGTGAAAAAGGAGCCCAAGAACTCAAACCATGGCTGAACAACATTGCTCTCCGTGCTCCCCACTCTTTGGTGATCATAGTGGGCACTCACCTCGATGAAGTCAAGGATCAAGAGAGAGAGAAAGTTCACCAGACACTAGTTAGTGCAAGGAATGTTGCAAACGCTTTTACTAATAAACTCAATATAGCCCAAATCCTCCCTGTGGGACTAACAGGTCGAATCGAAAATATTGGCCTTCTCAAAGAAGCAATTTACGAGCAAGCAGCATTGTACAAAATTCGTAAGGGGCCCCCGATTATGGGTCGAAAGATTCCAGCAAGCTATCACGCTCTTGATAAACGAATCGAAGCCATTCAAGAAGAGATACGACAAGGCAAAAAAGACCCGATCATGACCTCTGAACAATTCAAGAAGATGGTTCTTGAACAAAACCTTCCAGATCTCCAAGGCGACGAAGAGTTGAAAGCTGCTGTTTTGTTCCTCACTGATGTTGGTTCCCTGCTTCACTATGACGACAGGAGTCACAATCTCAATGACCTTTACTTTGTCGACCCAAGATGGCTCTGTGATATGATGTCTAAAGTGGTCACAATTCGAGAACGAAACCCGTTCATCAAAAATGGAATTCTACGCAGCAAAGATGTTCCATTCTTGTTCCGAGAAGAGCGATTTCCATGGGAACATTTTGAACAATACCTCACCCTTCTCGACCGCTTTGAGATTGCTCTTCCTCTCGACAACAAAAGAGTTCTCATTCCCTCCATGCTTCCATCTGCCAGTCCCGATGAAGACCCCAAAAGTGAGCCACTGTACACTCGTTACATAGTGTTCTCAAAGGCAAACACTCCCCCTGGATTCTGGAGTCGTCTCCTGTCAAGAATAATGCATTTGGTGCAAAAAGTCACAGTTGCCCTTGATAAAGCACATACGACCCAAGACGAAACACTCGAAGCATCAATTGACACAACGTCACTAAATTTTGGAGAGCACAAAGCTGCCAACGGAGAGATACGATCTGATGGTTCTCAACCCCCCGAAAAAGATGGTTCTCAACCCCCCGAAAGAGATTGTTCTCAACCCCTCGAAACTGAAGGTTCTCCACCCCCAAAAGCTGGTGCTTCTCAACTCCCCAAAACTGACGGTTTGCAACTTTCAACAACTACTGACGATTCTCAATCGCTCACAACTGATGTGTCTAAACCCACCTCCTCAGCAGAAGCTGAGGCCCCTGTAATCCTCCCTTACTTTCCGGCTCAACTACCTATCAGCTTGCAAGACTCCTTTACTGACGAGGACATTACGCTGCAATACTGGCGTGAGGGATTGCTGTACAAGGACCCTGGACTGTTTTTCCGAATCGAATCCTTTGGGAGCATCGAGAAAGAAGGCGATGGAGTTGTACTGAGAGCTTCTCCAACTAACGAAGGCAAACAAATTATTGGGCAACTTGTGGATATTGTGCTCTCTCTTATTCAAGAATGGTACCCCGGAATCAATAGTTCAAGCCACGGAAGTTCAGGTGTCGAACAGAAAGTGCCCTGCATTGAGTGTATGAGGCTCAATCGAATAAAACCGTACAATTTTCAAGTTGAAGTATGCCTAAGGGCAATTGCCAACAGCGAAACGAGTATTGCCTGTGCCTACAATGCAAATCCAGATGAGAACCATGTTTTATGTCTTACAGACGTCGTTCCAGACCTTCTGCTCCAAGATATTGATCTGAAGTTTCTCCTCAAAAAAGAAAATCTGGTCTATGATGATACTGACATACTTGGAAAGGGTGCCTATGGATTGGTGTTTCGTGGAAAACACTACAACAAGCCGGTAGCCATCAAGAAGTACCTTTCGAACAAAGAGGCTGCTTTTCCTGAGCTACGAAGAGAGGCAAAACTACTTCAGCAATCTTACCACCCTTGCTTTGTTTGTCTAGAGGGTGTGTGTGTGTACCCGATGATGGCTCTTGTCCTAGAGTTGGCTCCTCTTGGTTCTCTAGGCTTCCACCTACTTAAAAAGAAAATACCCATACATCGACTGACTATCTTCAGAATAGCGTTGGAAGTTGCTGCAGCGCTTCGGTTTGTCCACAAGCAAGGAATTGTGTTCCGGGATCTCAAAGCAGACAATGTTCTACTCTGGACACTCAATCCCGACTCACTCTGCCATTGCAAAATCACAGATTTC
>VSKX01035047.1_pt1 | contig 16533 bp, 12 predicted proteins | sample 4799481 | NCBI WGS metagenome assembly VSKX01 (sample SAMN12179537, study PRJNA552185) | sponge metagenome | biome: deep-sea hydrothermal plumes; feature: spots directly above weak diffusing fluid; material: sea water; isolation source: sponge from the Swan site of a hydrothermal vent ...
AAACCAAGTTTCGTAAGCTGGAATGCATCCACTCGTAAACTGAGCTTTAGTCCAAACTACAGTGCAGCAGGCAGTCATACCATTACGGTAAGAGGCACAGATGCGAGTGGTGCAACTAAGGACATGAGTTTTACGTTGAAGATCAACAATGTTAACCGTGCACCAAATATTAACAGGCAAGTAAGCACCCAGACTGTGAATGAAAATCAATCTTGGTCGTATACATTGCCAACGAATACATTTATCGATCCAGACGGTGGTTCTGTCTCGATGGCCGTTACTCGTAAGCCAAGCTTTGTAAATTGGAATGCTTCAACTCGGAAACTGAGTTTTAGCCCAAATTACTCTGCATCAGGTAATCACACGATTACGGTGCGTGGTACTGATTCAAGTGGTGCGATACGTGATATGAGCTTTACACTGCGTATCAATAACGTGAATCGTGCACCGAGCATTAAAAAGCAAGTATCAACACAGACAGTAAATGAAAATAAGTCTTGGTCTTATACATTACCAAGTGACACTTTCAGTGATGCTGACGGAAATGCAATTAGCTTATCGGTTGTTAGGAAACCAAGTTTTGTTAGTTGGAATGCATCGACTCGAAAGTTAAATTTTAGTCCGAACTATTCAGCTTCTGGTAATCACACCATCACGGTTAGAGGAACAGACTCTCACGGTGCAATACGTGATATGAGTTTCACATTACGTATCAATAATGTGAATAGGGCACCAGTAATAAACCGTCAAATATCAACACAAACGATAAGAGAGAATCAATCTTGGTCTTACACTCTTCCCACAGATACTTTTAAAGATCCCGATGGTGGTACTCCAAGTCTATCTATCATTCGCAAGCCAAGTTTTGTGGGGTGGAATTCATCAACTCGAAAGTTAACATTTAGCCCCAACTATAATACAGCAGGAAGCCACACTATAACTGTAAGAGGTACCGATTCGAGTGGTGCAGCGAAAGATATGAGCTTTACATTACGTATCAATAACTCAAATCGTGCTCCCTCAGGTGACATTCCTAATACTTCGGTAAACGAAGGTCAACGTATTAATTTTAATACAGCAAGCTACCTAAAAGACCCAGATGGAAGCCAAGTAACTTATACCGCTCAGTTCTTTATTTTTGGAGGTTTCGATGAGCCTATCGATCCAAGAGATAGATATGCGAGAGCAGCAGCGACGGCTTTACCCGGTGGTGGAACAGAATTACCAGTAAGTATTCCTTCTGGGCTCTCTTTTAGTTCAAACGGTGTTTTATCTGGAACTCCAAGCTATTCAAGTCAGGGAATATACACGGTTAGAGTTACAGCGAGTGACGGTTCGTTGAGCAAAACAGATCCTTTCGTTTTAACAATTAATAACCGCACCGCACCAAATCGTGCTCCGACAGTACGGTCAATGCCGACCAAAACATACAATGAAGGTAATCGAGTAAGTCATAGTATTAAGAGCTACTTCAGTGACCCAGATGGTAACCCTCTGACGTTTAGTGCTTCAGGGCTACCAAGTGGCATTTCGATTTCTAGCAGCGGCACAATATCTGGAAATTTAAGTTATTCAACATCAGGAACATACACCGCAAGAGTTACTGCCAATGATGGCAAAGGAGGAACTGTTACTGGTAGCTTTACCTTTAGAGTGAATAATGTAAATCAGCCGGTGAACAGAAAGCCTGTAGCAAATCGGACATTGACCACGTTTGGTACTTCTGGAAATTATATAAGTTACACAATGCCAAGTAATACCTTTACTGACCCCGATGGTGACTCGATGACGTACAGTGCGTCAGGCCTGCCACCCGGGCTAAGGTTTTCAGGCAATAGAGTGACGGGTTCAACAAGTCGTATTGGTACTTATAACGTTACTATTACTGCAAGAGATTCAAAAGGCGCAACCGGAACAACTACGCTGCGTATTATCATCGATCGAGATTTTGGTGGACCAGGTCCTGGTTTTCCAGGAGGACCTGTTGATCGTTTTGCGTATAGTGCGTTGAGCACTACAGGGCTTTCACGCTCTCCTGTTGCCGCTTCACCTTCTAAAGCCGACTTTACTTTCGATGAAGGTGTTAGCTTTAAAGAAGCACCCGTAATCGAAACGAATGTTGAGCAAAGCGATGATGCAGCATCGTGGATGGAAAAAGCATCTGAATACAATAAAACCTATATTGCACTGTCCGATAACTTACGCAGTTTAGATGGCAAGCTTACCTATGATATAGATGGGCTGCCAAAAGGATTGCGCATCAGTAAAGGCAAACAAGCAATTGTCGGTAAGCCAAGAAATAACACCGCTGGCTTGCATGAAGTTACCGTTACGGCAACAGATGCAAAAGGTAATCAAGTCACTGATGTGCTGCATTTATACATCAGAGAGAACCAGCCGCCAGTAACAACAGAAATACCAGATCAAATTTTAGAATTTGGTAAGCCTGTACACTTCCAATTGCCAGAATTTGCAGAAGCTGAAGGCGAGCGTGTTCGTGTAAATATAAAAGGGTTACCTGCTGGACTTAAGTTCAATAAAAACACCAATGAGATTTATGGGTCGGTTAAAGAACATCGACAAGGTGACTATAAAATTACCTTAATTGTACGAGACTCAAACGGCAATAGAGTCGAAGAAAGCTTTAACATCTCGATAGTTGCTGATGCAGGTAAAGCTAATGAACTCAGGAACTCTGATTTCACTCGCTTCAGAACAGTACCATCAGAGGCTTTCCTTTCACCGAGCATTGCATTTGCTGCACCAGCGTCAGTAACAAAACCTACGACACCCCAATACAACATTTTGGGAGCAAATGAGCCTAATGGTAGGTATGTTGAAGAAGAGCCAATATTTGATGACGATCTTCCTGGAGTTCAGAAAAAAGCAACAGCAAAAGAATATTGGTTTACTTATGATGCCATGAATCGAGTTAAAATCGACGGAGGTAGCATCGAAAATGGTGAAGGTGGCACCAAGGTTCGTATTTCAGAACAAGGTAAACTGATTAATTATAATGCTCGTGGACAACAGTCCCTTGTCGTGAGTAATCAAGGCTATAAAGCAGAGCGTTATTTCTATGATTCAGCAGCATTATTGACTCAAGTTGAGAGCTTGAGAAACTCTTATTCTGACAGGGTTAATTTGCTTGAGAACCAAAGCCGTTTGACAAATGGGGATTGGCGCCGTTCATCAAGCTTTACTTATGATGAAATGGATCGTGTAAAAAAGACAAATGAATATTTTGAAGCGAATGCAACAATTAGTTTTACTCATCAAATTGCTGATGACCCACGTCCTACAACATTTAGGTTTAACTATGGTGGTTCCCTAAAAAGCCAGCAGGTTACAAGTTATAACGGTGATGGGAAAGTCACTAGAATCGAAGAGTTTAATCACACGAGACATCCAGATACTAAATTCGAAGACTTAAAGAGAGGAACTATTCTTGAGGGTGATATACATCAGCGTGAAACAAACCTACCAGATTATTTTGATGAAAGTGATTTAAGGAAAATATCTACAACAACATTGCGAATAGATAATAAAGGGTTACAAACTGGTAAGACTTATGATAAACACACAAAATCTTACAACGAGCAAAGCAGTGATAACCCTTCTTCTTACAGATGGACATTTAGCTATGGCTATGAAGCAAGAGGTAGTTATTTTGAACGAAATGTTAGTGGCACTTCCAATAATAGTGATTTCAAAGCAGCAACCACTCGTAGCACTTATGATGTCAATGGTAATCGTTTAGCCGTTGAAGAAAGTAATGTAGTTAAAAACTCTAAGATTCAAGCACGACACTTTTTCTATAGTGCCGATGGCCAACTAATGCGTAAATTTGTTGGTGAACAAGATAGTTTGTTACCAGCAAGTTACAGTGATGGTAACGGTGGTGGTGGCGGTGGCGGCGGCGGTGGCGGCGGCGGTGGTGGCGGCGGCGGCGGTGGTGGTGGCGGCGGTACTATACTCCCACACGCTGTTAACGAACTACAACAAGCTTCGCTGGCTCCTAAAGTTGCTAGTACTGCTGTCGCAAGTGTGGCATCTACATCGTCAGCGTCAACAGCGTCGACGTCTAAGCTCGCTACTCGCTCGCAAGTTGGCTTTAGTCAACACGGTGCAACCAGTAACTATCACTTTAGTGGTGGTAACTACTTAGGTGAACTGGACAGCAAAGGAAATATGTTCCTTAAAGACCAGCACTTTAGTGCGCCTGATAGCAAAAGTAGCACTAGCACAACAAGTTATAACGCACGCAGCGGTGATACATTACAAAGTATCGCCAAGCTGTTTTATGGTACAGAAGATTATTGGTATTTAATTGCCGATATGAATGGTCTGGATGGTGGTGAACCAATCCAGCCAGGTACCGTAATTGACGTTCCTGCAAGAGCGAACAGTACCAATAAGCACGACCAATTTAAGCCGATGGACTTGGCGCAAGTCATTGGTGATACCACACCGGCGTTGCCATTTGTGCCACCACCACCAGAGGCGGGTTGTAACCCAATAGCTGCGATTATTATGATTATTGTAGCGGTTGTAGTGACGATTTATACGGCGGGTGCAGCGGCCAGTGCTTTTTCCACTCTAGGTTCCTCGGGAGGGCTTAGTTTTACGGCTATAAGCGGCACAACAGCATTAGCAGGTGGAAGTGTGGCAACCGTAGCTGGTGCTGCAGTTGGCGGATTCGTCGGTAGTGTTGCGAGTCAATTAGTCGGTAAAGCACTTGGAGTAGTGGATAGTTTTTCATTGAAGAATGCAATTGCTAGTGGTTTAACTGCTGGTGTGACTGCAGGGGTTGCAGGGGCATTACATTCTGCAGGCTCTGTGTTTGGTGTAACAGTTTCTAAAGCCACTGAAGCGGGGGGAGTTGCTCTAACTGCAGTAGGCAGAGGGCTTCAAGCTGGGGCAACTGTAATTGGAAGCTATGCAGCTAACAAACTTGTTGGAAATCAAGCGAGCTTTAGTTGGCGAAATGTGGCTACTTCGGCACTTGCAGCTGGTTTAGGCAGTGCAGCATTAGATTATTTGCCTAGTATAGGCGGCGCGACGAGTAATTTCCTTAATAAAGCATCAGGAAGTATTGCTCAAGAGACCTTCCAAGGAATTGCAGCTGCTGGCATTGGTTATGGTGTAGGCAAGCTTATTCAAAGAGGGGATGACAGGCCGAGTTGGAATTTCGGCCAAGTTGCGCTAGACTCCTTTGGCAATGCGTTAGGTAATGCTGCTGTAGGCAAAATCAGAGAAATTGAGCTTGAGAACGCCAAAAAGCAACAAACTGTTCTTCAATCACCAGAGCCTGTTAGTGATATAGATCGTATCAAACAGGCTTATATGGAAAAACAATCAGCAAAAGCCAGTAAACAATCCAATACAAATACTTCGAATAATGTGATGCCTGTAGGAGAAGTGCCTAACGATGTAGAACTTATTGTAGGTGGTGCAACTTGGGACTTAGGTGATAACCCATTCGAACTGGATTATTCTTTAGACGAATTATTACTGGCTGATGTAGATAATTACCTTACAAATCCAAACCAACCTAATGGGCTAGATTACTATGGGTTTAGTGACCTTTCAGGTGGTTATCAATTGCAAAAATTACCTAGAAAACCTACGACGACAAATATAGGACCATTTAGCGAGGACTATAGGTTTGAAAATAATACAAATTCGTCTTTATTCACTGAAGATCTCAAATCCTTAGCTCTGCGAGCTTCTGTATTAAAATCTAATTTTGACTATGAATCTTATCAAGCAGTTAAAGATTTTACTGATGTTAGATTCGGTGTTGCTTTAGCTGGTAGCAGTGCTCTAAGCAATAGGTTAAAAGCAGCATTTAGGAAGGGTTATGGTTCAGTATTAAACATACCAAAACCTACTGACTCCATTTTGCATAGTCGAGGCATCGGAACTCAGAGGATATTACCTTTACTGCCGAATGGAACGGCAACTCATGGTCAAACCGTTTTAGATACGAAGCTTTTTGCAGAAGGAGCTGGTGTAACGAGTCAATTTTTAGGAAGGGCAGCATTTGGTTTAACTGTATACAGTTCGTTTAATGAAATTAATTATAATTATGCTCATGGGCAATATGGTCAAGTTGCCAGTGAAGTTGGCTATATTGGTATAAATGCAGTTGCATCTGCTCCAGCATTTAACACTAAATTTGCGAGGTTTGGCTTGTTTGGGGCAATCTTTGCAGGTCTTGATGCAACGGTTCAACTGACACCAAACTATGAATTTAATTATGGTCCAAATAAAGGGCAACAAGTCTCAGGTTGGAAAAAACTAATGGCACCAAGTATTGATAACGTGTTCTGGAAAGAGTCACGTGGAGTGAATAGTGATTTAGTTTTTCCTACTAAGGAATAGTAAAGTTTTCGTATGGGTTTCCTGTAGTAATTGGTAACCATTTAAAATAAAGAGTTTTTTATGTATTTATTCAATTTTTATTACTATTCAATGTATCAAGAAGCTAAAGAGCATTTGAAGAAACAAGATCCCAACTCATTTGCACAAAAAAATATAATTTTTATGGTAACTATCTATTTGGGATTAATAGTATATTTTGCTTTAGTTTTCTCCGGTGGGTGGAGTTGGATTGAGCGTCAATGGCCTCAGGAATATCTAGGTGGTAGTAAATATAATATTTTTGCACCTACAGCAGTTCTACTATTTTCTATATGGTATATAACAGGATTAATCTTAAAAAAACTTATATTTACAATTGGATACGTAAATAGTATTAAGGAGAAATATAATGCAGTCAAAATTGACTTCACAAATGTTGGGGCAGTTTATTATATTGTTTTTGTTATAAGCCTAATTTTTTTTATACTCACATTTGTGATTTATAAAGACATAGGCTTTTATGTGTTATTTTTGACAATTATTATAGCTGAGATAGGTATGAAAAATTATGTCAAACGTCTTGTTAAATAATTTTTCATAGCATTGAGAGATTCCTTTGGCAATGCGTTAGGTAACGCTGCTGTGGCGAAATTGCGCAGTTCAGGAAGTACGACTAATGATGCTGCAAATGAACAAAAACAAGAGCAAGCGAAAGCACAACAAAATGGAGCGACGTACTTAGATAACAGTACAGTACCAGCTTCACCAGCCAAGCGTTCGGCTGAACCTCAAGCTAAACCAGTTACTAAACCGAGTAAACAAGCCAACGCTAATACCAATGCGTCAGATGAAGTGATGCCTGTTGAAACGGCTCCAACAGATGAACAGCTTATTAGAGGCGGCTATGTTCCTGATTTAGGCGATAACCCGTTTGATTTAGGCTTCTCGTTAGATCAGCAATTGCTTGCCGATGTCGATAACCTCTTATATAACTCAAATCCATCCAGTGGATTAGATTATTATGGCTTTAGTGATCTTTCTGGAGGTTATGCACTTCCTAGAGTTTCCCAAAATCAGCCTGCTTCTTCAGATACAAGTTGGTGGGATATAACAAAAGGTATTGTAGAGCTAGGTCTTATAACTGTGAATAATACAGTTGTTGAGTTGGGAGGAGGATTAACATTCTTAGGTGCTCTAGCTGTATCAGGCGGTGATGTTAATCATGCTGCTGGCTTTAAAGATTACTTCACTCAGCAATACTACGGTAGTTTCGAAACAAACGGCGGTAAATTTGTTGGCAACTATTTGAATGAAAAGATCGGTTTTATTGGAGATTGGGTCAACGAGTCTCGTGTTAATCTTGGTGATAGTATAGCTCAAGATTATGGCGCTTTGGCTGGAACTGCGGCATATATGTGGCCTGAATTGGCGGGTGTATTGACCGGAGGTGCAGTCAAAGGTTTTTCAAAGATCGATTTTAATTCAAATAAAAAAGGCGAATTTCCTACAGGTATTGGGGGAACTGGATCAAATTATGATAAAGCAAATGGTCAAGGCCTTTATGTGTTGAGAGACGAGAATAATGCAGTAAAATATGTTGGTCGTGGTGATGCTCCAAATCGATTTTTAGCGCATGGAAACTCGACAGATAAATACAATCTATCTGGTGAAACTATCTGGACAAATAACTTAGATGTAGCTCAAGCAAAAGGTCTTGAACAGCGATTGATGAACCATTTTGGAGGCGCTAAATCGCAAAACATAGAAACTCCACTTTTGAATAAAATTCGTTCTTATGCTCCAACAAATCCCAAAGCATCTATATATGATACTTCGGTTACTGACGATTTGTGGAGAGAAACATTGAAGAGGGTGAATTAATGAGCCGGTTTAAGCTACCCACGGGGACAATAGTTCTAATACCCTATGAAAGTACCTTTGCAATAGCAAAGGTACTGTATGTTTCCAAATACTTTAAAAATGTAGCACTATTCAAAGTTTTTTCTAAGAGAATAACAGATGCTAATGAATATACTTTTCGACTCTCAGATGTCGATGACTATGAATTGATCTATGCAGGTGTCGATTTAATCAAAAAAAAGAAGTGGGAAATAATAAATAGAGAACCTTTGTCAGATTTTGAACTTCTTGAATCAAAAAGAATTGTTGCTGGTGATATATGGGTCGAAGATAAATGTTTAGGAAGTGCTTCAGATAAGGAATTGAAAGAGTTTCCTAAAATGAGAGTGTTAAATTTTAAGTTCGTAGAGTTAAAAATCAGTAAACTGCCTTTAATATAAGTTATAGCAAGTGAACACTCACCCATTAGGGGGAGTGTTCACTTGCTATAGTGAGGGCTTATTCTTTATTCCAGATTAGTGACCTCTTTCCAACTTTCCCACTTAGGATCATCAAATAGTTGAAGATCTATGGGGTAAGGACTATTTTGCTCACTGCTATTGTTTAATATACTCATAAAATTTTGTGGGTCATTAGTGTAATAACGCCATTCTTTTAAGTAGTTTCCAGTGGTGGCTACAGCTAATATACCGACATTGTTGACTTTTAGAGAATTGCTAAAAGAGTCTTCAAAAGACTCCATGGTTTCCTGATTTGTCTTATTTGGCATTCCAGAATCACCATGGTATTTCCATTTTATGATTATCAAATGAGGGTAATTAGAATACATTTCAGGTAGGTTGGAACGTGCTTTTATAATAATTGGAAATTTACCTGAAGTGTTTGTTCCTACTTTCCATTCATCAGAATTCATTTGTATTCCTTTTAATTATGATTTGTTTATTTGGACTATCCCGCTCGATTTAACTGACTTGCCGTATGCTTTAAAATCATGCCATCAATCAACGACTGAATGGTACGTTGATCTTCCTCTGACATCTGACTCACCGCCTCAAACTTGAGCTGCAAACCATCAGGTAAATCTCGTTCACCATCTTGGAAAATTATCCAATCGGTAGTGACATTAAAAGCGGTAGCTATTTTTTTTAGTAGCTCAATCGAAGGCTGCGCCTGTCCCGCCTCATAGCGTTTCACCTGCGTAATGTGTATGCCTACCTTATCCGACATTTGCTGCTGGGTAAGATTATTGTCCTTTCTAAGCTGTAGAAAACGTGCTGGAAAACTCATCGCAATATAACTCAAAAGTCGTTTATCCATCATTATCTCCTATGGTTCTAAAAAGGATTGACAAAAGTATCTTAACGGAGCTTATAATAACCTCCATCAAGATACTTGACAAGGTTCTGGTCAGAACTTTTTAAGAGAGGCTATTATGGCACGTATATCTGATGAGCTGATTAACCAAATCAAGCAACAGGTCGACTTAGTGCGTTTGGTTGGCGCTCAAGGTTATCAAGTTCAATCCCACGGCAGCAAAGACAAAGCCATTCGTTGCCCGTTTCATGATGATGCTACCGCCAGTTGTGTCATTACCCCATCTTCTAATTTGTACCACTGCTTTGGTTGCGGCGCCGCTGGCTCAGTGATTGACTGGGTGATGCAAACTCAAGGGGTCTCGTTTCGGCATGCGGTGGAAATACTGCAAAAAGACGTTTCTGTTTTAGCCGCCGAAAGTGACGATGTTGAGGTTAACCCCAAAGCGGTTAAATGTGGCAGCACGCCTAAACTCAGTGCGCCCTTAGCGGCTGATGCTGATTCCCAAGCCTGCTTAAAACAAGTGCTCGACTATTATCACCAAACCTTAAAACAATCGCCTGAAGCTTTGGATTACCTTAAACAGCGGGGCTTAGTGCATCCTGAACTGATTGACACCTTTCATTTGGGATTCTCGAACCGCACTTTGGGGTATCGTTTGCCACAAAAGAACCGTCAGGCTGGGGCTGAACTGCGGGGTAAGTTGCAACGTATCGGCCTGCTGCGGGCATCAGGGCATGAGCACTTTAATGGCTCATTAGTGTTTCCTATTATGGATGAACATGGCGTGGTGCATGAAGTCTACGGTCGTAAGTTGCTCAATAACCTGCGAAAAGGTACGCCCAAGCACACCTATTTACCCGGTGCTCACAAAGGCGTATGGAATATTCAGTCCTTAGCGGCTGAAACGGCGCACCAAGGCGAAGTCATTTTATGTGAAAGCCTGATAGATGCCATGACCTTTTGGGTTCACGGTTATCGTAATGTCACTGCCAGTTACGGCACCAATGGCTTTACCTCCGACCACTTAGCCGCCTTTAAGCAGTACCACATCAAACGGGTACTGATTGCTTATGATCGTGATGATGCAGGCGACAAAGCCGCCGATAAGCTGGCTGCTGAATTGATGGCGCAAGGCTTTGAGGTGTTTCGGATCTTGTTTCCGCAAGGGCTGGACGCCAATGATTATGCTCGTCAGGTGCAACCTGCCGCCATTGCTTTGGGGCAAGTGATACGTTTCGCCCAGTGGTTAGGTAAAGGTCAAGCACCACAGATTAACACCCCAACGGAAACAGGTACACTGGACATCGACCTCGCTAATGCCGCCATAACCGACTTTCAGGCTATTGATGATTTAGCTGCTGAGCAAGTTGAACTTGAGGCGCAAATGGCGAATGAAGCCTCGCAGGAATTAATCGATACCAATGAGCAGACAGAGCGGTGTCAATCTTCAAATTCTGAGCCAATCGATACCGCACCAGATGCCGCACCAAGTGCCAGTGTCATGCCACCGCAAGCCACCGATGATGGCTTAACTCACAGCGACAATGACTGGCAGATTGTTTTTGAGCAACGCCGTTACCGTATCCGTGGTCTTGAGAAAAATCAAAACCATGAGCAGCTAAAAATTAACTTATTGGTGAGCCGTGATGAGCACTTTCATGTTGATAATCTCGACATGTACTCCGCCCGTGGTCGTCATAGTTTCATCAAGCAAGCCAGTATTGAACTGAGCGTGGCTGAGGATGACATTAAGCACGACTTAGGCAAGCTGCTGTTAAAACTGGAATGCTTGCAGGACAAACAGCTCAAGCCACAGCTGAGTGAAGAAAAAGTCGGGTTAAGCAGTGCTGAGCGCAAAGCGGCCTTAAAGCTGCTGACCTCCCCAAAACTGATGAGCCGCATACTGGAAGACTTTGACACCTGCGGCGTGATTGGTGAGCACACCAACAAACTGGTGGGTTACTTAGCGGCAGTCAGTCGTAAACTGGATAAACCCTTAGCGGTGATGGTGCAATCTTCCAGTGCCGCCGGTAAATCCTCATTAATGGATGCAGTGCTGGCCATGATGCCAGCTGAGGAGAGGATACAGTTCAGCGCCATGACAGGTCAAAGCCTGTACTACATGGGCGAGACCAACCTCAAACATAAAATCCTCGCCATCAGTGAGGAAGAAGGTGCCGAGCAAGCCGCCTACGCCTTAAAGTTGCTGCAAAGTGAGGGCGAAGTCTCCATTGCCTCCACGGGTAAAAACCCCGTAACAGGCAATTTGGAAACTCAGCAATACCGAGTCACAGGGCCAGTAATGCTGATGATGACGACCACTGCCATTGACATTGATGAAGAGCTGATGAACCGCTGCTTAGTGTTGTCGGTAAATGAAAGCCGTGAGCAGACTGAAGCCATTCACAAACTGCAACGCCAACGACAAACCCTAAAAGGCTTACTGTCAGAGCAGGACAAAAGCGACATCATTACCTTGCATCAAAACGCCCAACGATTACTGCGCCCGTTACTGGTGGCCAATCCCTACGCTGAAACCTTAACCTTTCTCAGTGATAAAACCCGTACTCGACGTGATCACTTAAAATACCTCACACTCATTCGAACCATCACCTTACTGCATCAATATCAGCGACAAATCAAGCATGTGACTCACCATAACCAACAACTGGAATACATTGAAGTGACACGGGATGACATTTACTTGGCTAACCAACTGTCGCATGAAGTCTTTGGTCGCACCTTAGATGAGTTGCCGCCTCAAACCCGTAAACTGCTGCAACATATCCTCCAAATGGTGAACGAGCAGTGCCAACAACATCAACTTAAACATACTGATGTTCGTTTTAGCCGCAAACAAGTCCGAGACTATACCGGTTGTGGTAACACTCAACTCAAAATTCATTTAAGTCGCTTGGAAGATATGGAGTATGTGTTGGCTCACCGTGGCAGCCGAGGCCAAAGCTATGTCTATGAGTTGCTGTATCAGGGAGAGGGACAACAAGGCGAGCGATTTTTACAAGGATTATTGAACCTCAATGCTGAGCCCACAAACGGCACCGATGACAGTAATCCTCAACGGCAGCAGTACGACAACAACAAGTCGGGGCAAAATGACAAGGTGTCGCCCCTAAGTCGGGCTCAAGTCGGGGGGATGTCGGCCGCTGGTCGGGTTGACCAAACCCAGAGCCACTCTGACTTTAATACTGATTTGGCGTTAACCCTGCCAAAAGGGGCTTATACCCCATCGTCCACACTCTCGCCCTACCATCATTCAGAAACAGCCGCAGACAGCAATACCCACGCGATTAATGGCAAAGCCATCAACGGTCACGCCCACAGTGGTTAGTTAAGCGAACACCGCAACAGCCTTACCATTTAACCATTCCACCCATTTTCATTTTTATTTATTGGCCTCATTGGAGGTGAAGTATGAACAAATCCCCAAAACGTAAAGTGAAAGCCGTAGGCGATCCGACTGACAACAATGGCTTACTGGCGTTCTTACTGCGCTACTTAGACGCCCTCAACATCAGACATTACACCGAGCAAACCCTGTGGAATAACGAACGTTATTTGCGAGATTTTATTCAGTGGTGCGATGGTCGAGGCTTGCGTCAACCGCAAGAAGTGACCAAGCCGATACTGGAGCGTTACCAACGCTACTTATATTTGTACCGAAAAAAAGATGGTCAGCCGTTAAGCATTCACTCCCAGCGTTGCAAACTTAGCCCTCTCAAAGGCTGGTTTCGTTGGCTGACAAGGGAAAATCATTTGCTGTACAACCCCGCCAGTGAGCTGGCCTTACCGAAATTGCACCGCCGACTGCCCAAAGCCATTTTAACCGAAACCGAAGTTGAAAAGGTCATGGCGCAGACTGACACCACTGAATTACTGGGTCTGAGAGACCGAGCCGTGTTGGAAATATTGTACTCAACAGGCATACGCCGTATGGAGTTGGTGAGCTTGTCGGTGTTCGACCTTGATATTGAGCGAGGCACCTTGATGGTACGCCAAGGCAAAGGCAGAAAAGACCGAATGCTACCACTGGGAGAGCGGGCAGGTTTTTGGCTTAGCCGCTATTTAACGGACAGTCGCCCAGAGCTGGCAACCTCAGCGGATGATGGCACCTTGTTTTTAACTCGTTTAGGCGAGCGTTTTAACGAAGCGTGGCTGTCTCGTACCGTCGCCAAATACGTTGAACAATCGGGTACTCATAAGAGCGGCAGTTGCCATTTGTTCAGGCACAGCATGGCGACCTTAATGTTAGAGCACGGCGCCGACATCCGTTATATCCAAGCCATGTTGGGTCATGCTGAACTTTCAACCACCGAAATCTATACCCAAGTCAGCATCAAAGCCTTAAAAGAAGTACATCAGCGTTGCCACCCCGCCAAGCTCAAACCCCATCAACAGCTCGACACTCAAACTGAACACCAAGCTGAACAATAGCCCGTAGGAGTTTCCCATGAACACCACCATCAAACGCATCATTGCTGTTACCAATGAAATCAAGCAAGACGGCAGCAGTGCTGGCTGCACCAGCGAAATCATTGCCGCCGCCTTTATCCTCAACGACATGAGTAAATTGCCAGGCTATTACATCGACATCACTGATGCTTGGGAGCGATTAGGTCGAGGCTGGCAAGACTATGTGTATCAAATCAAACAGGACTACAGGCATTTGATTGTTTAATAGATGAACGCTGATGCAAAAGCTGCTATGATTTACATGTATGACAAGTAATGCACATTGGAGGCAACCATGTTATCACTCAGATTATCCGACACCATTGAGCAGCGTTTAAATCAATTAGCGGAAACCACAGGCCGTACAAAATCTTTTTATGCCAAAGAAGCCATTGGTAAATATTTAGATGAAATGGAAGACAAGTATATTGCGATAAATCGCCTTGAAAACCCTGAGCCACGAGTTTCAATGGCTGATGTGGAAAAAGAGCTGGGTTTAGATAATTAAGTGACACAGTAATGACGCAATGGAAAATTGAATGGGACACCCGTGCCCTAAAAGAACTGAAAAAGCTCGATAAACAAACTCAAAAAGACATCATTCATTACCTGAAAACTCGTATCGCCACCGAAGACTCACCAAGACGTTTTGGTAAAGCCCTGCTGGGTAATAAGGCTGGACTGTGGCGTTATCGGGTTAAAAACTATCGCATCATTTGCAATCTTGAAGATGATAATTTAGTCGTCTTGGTGCTGCGAACCAGTCACCGCAAAGATGTTTATCAATTGTAAACAAAACAGTCGGTGGTACCAAACGCTGGCAGACTTGGGTCTATTTGCCAGCAGAAGTGGGTCAGTTTGCCAGCACTTTGCGAATCCTGCACTAGCAAAATAAATACGAATTTTCATTCTTAGCCGTGATTTATGCTTTTCGGCTAGCGTACAACAATCCTTTCACAAATCACCCTCCCAGTACGGCATTTCCGTCAAATGCTGGCAGATGTTACGGCATTCGCTGGCACAAGTTACGGCAAGCGCCATCAGTTTGCGAATCCTGCACTAGCCAATAAAAGATGAAATTTCATTCTGAGTACAGTTTGTTTGTTGCGGAGCTGTTCGCTACAATTGTATTACTATGTATAACAAACGGTGACATTATGAAAACTGAAATGCTGAGTACACGCATCGATCAGGACACCAAGTTAGCCTTCACTCATATCTGTGATGAGGTAGGGTTAAGTCCTTCTCAGGCGATAAAGCTGTTTGCTAAAGCGGTGATTAACTATGGCGGTATCCCTTTCGAGTTGCGCTCAAGAACACCTAACTCAAAAACACTTGAAGCGATTAAAGAGCTTGAAAGTGGTGCAGGAGCTAAAGCCGATAACGTAAACCAACTCTTTAATGAACTTGGGGTTAATGAAGCATAAAATGCATCAATTAGAATACTCAAGCCAATTTAATAAAGATTTTAAAAAGGTCGCTAAATTAGCCATACCCCCCATGAGGTCTTGCTTGAATGCAAAACCAATCCAGTAGGTGCGTGAACCCAGTTCTTTAAGGCGTATACAGTAGAGCAGAAACGTAAAGCAACTTCATATTCTTCTTGAATTAATGATTCCGTTATCAATATCATGTTTAACTCCAGCTAATAATCTGAATGAATCATATTGAACAATGAGACCACTTCAGAAAATTTAACCTTCTGTCTGAGTTTTACCTGTTTATGTTTGTATGGAGTTGGGATGAGGAAGAACTGCGATGAAGGAGAGGTTCAGCATCTGACTCTTCTACACAAATTTGAACCAGATTGAACTTTGTTTAAAAACGACGATCAGATCATGGAATTCAATCCACCTATCGAATACTAATGTCTATTTTCAATCCAACTCAATGGTCATTCAATCACTTTCAATATTGTTTTTTTGGCGACACACGACGCACAGACCGTGTAATTGAAGTCGCTACCGACATGGCACGTTGTAGTGGGAAGTCTATCGCTCTATCATGCAGGGGAAACGAGGCAAAAGTTGAAGGGGCTTATCGATTGATACGTAATGACAATATTGCACCCGAAATTATTCGGGCTTCTGGTTTTCAGCATACAGTTGAACTTACTCAGCCCTATTCTGAGATATTAGCAATAGATGACACCACTTCATTGAGTTACAAACATCAGGTAGCTGAAGATTTGGGTAAACTCGGAAGCGAAAAAGATAAGGCTCGTGGTTGGTGGGTTCATTCAACGATTCTATTAGACAGCTATACAACCAAGACCATTGGACTCATTCATCAAGAATACTGGCTTCGTCCTAACAATCCGGAAGATGCTGATGAAAAAGAAAGTGGTAAGTGGTCAGAATCTTCCCATTTTTGTCGTCAACGCTTAGGTGACACCATGACACGGGTAATTTCAGTGTGTGACAGAGAAGCAGATATACTGAGTTATTTACAAGATAAACAAAAGCATAATGAACGTTTCGTGGTTCGAGCGAAACATTCCAGAGCACTGGTTGAGTCTGA
>VSKX01038711.1_pt1 | contig 16489 bp, 22 predicted proteins | sample 4799481 | NCBI WGS metagenome assembly VSKX01 (sample SAMN12179537, study PRJNA552185) | sponge metagenome | biome: deep-sea hydrothermal plumes; feature: spots directly above weak diffusing fluid; material: sea water; isolation source: sponge from the Swan site of a hydrothermal vent ...
CCGAAAAATTACTACCCGTCTATAATAGTAACATTAAGGTATACAGTTGAAAGCATTAGTACATGTCATGTACGTACATAGAGTTGCATGATTATAGTTTTTGATCATCCAGCCACTAATTGATCTTCCTGAGCCTCTCGAGGACCGGAAGAAAGAAAGAAGGAGCTCTTTCAGGAAGATGTGGTCACTACGAAGGAAGTCACGTGACAAGGCCAAAGACGGTGCATTACTGGAGGAAGAAAATGATGAGGAGAAGTTGCCCACAGCTAGTGAACCAGCGAGTCTGGAAGGTGAGCCTTTTAACTATTGTCACGATTAGTTGTACTGCATGCAGGAAGCTTATCTACTACGTACGTACGTACATGTATTGCATGTGAAATTAATTGGAAACCACCCATTCTCGTATTTTAAGATGTGACCCTAAAGTCAGTGCATGTTTTGTACTAGTAGCGCTACCATTTATAATACAGTCAATTAATAGCGATCTCCTATAATTATGAAGACTTTTTACTATGACTGTATATGAAACCAACCAGTCTGTCTTACTTAGCTCGAGTTCTATTTTCTCCAGGTCAACTTCAGGCAGCGTTGGAAAGAAGACATTCGTTTGGTCGTGGGCGTACCCTTGGCGTTGATACGGGAGTGACCGAGGGTGCCAAGACAGAGAAGGGACGTGGTGGAATGGGTGCTATGGCCGACTTTATGAGACGGAGCTTCAAGAAAATCAAAAGCAGGGATGATCCGAAGGATGAGGTAGAGTTAATAGAGACTAAGAACGCTATGGCCGACTTTATGAGACGGAGCTTCAAGAAAATCAAAAGCAGGGATGATCCGAAGGATGAGGTAGAGTTAATAGAGACTAAGAACAGTCCCAAGGCAGCCGCACCACATCAAGAAGCCGCACCACATCAAGAAGCCGCACCTCATCAAGAAGCCACACCACATCAAGAAGTGAGTCAGTATAATTATATACACTCTGTTCTTAATTGCCTCTTTAATACTCTTAATAGCTAAGAGTTGTAAGTTCTAATCATTCGACCTTTTTGATCTATATAGGTGGTACCAGAGCCTTCAAAACCATCCTCAAAGGCTCCTCCTCGCAAACGTCTCGACACCAAGTCCAGACGAGCCCCTCCCCCTCCACCCATGGCCACGACACAAGCTCCGCCCATGGCCACGACACAAGCTCTGCCCATGGCCACGACACAAGCTCCGTCCATGGCCACCACACAAGCTCCGCCCATGGCCACCACACAAGCTCCGCCCATGGCCATTACACAAGCTCCACCCATGGCCACGACACAAGCTCCACCCATGGCCACCACACAAGCTCCACCCATGGCCACGACACAAGCTCCGCCTACAGCCACCACACAAGCTCCACCCACAGTACATACCACACCCACTCCTATAACACGTGATCTGTCTACGACCACCACACCAGCAGAAGCTACATCTACTCCCACACAACTAGACCCGGTAAAAGAAGAACCCTCTCCTCCAAAAATGGAGGTCACGAAACCGTCCACACCGCAAACTCGTAAGATTAGCTCTCCTGAAGACGTTAAAACAACACGCTCGCTCTCTACCGCTCAACGAAGCTCTGTTCAACCCAAGGCTCGCCCACGCAAACGACTCACAACAGGAGCTATGAACGCTGCCCTTCCACAGAGAAGACCACCACCACCCCCACCAAGTGCAGCTAAGGTGGCTACACCTCCTGCTACACACCCAGCCCCATCGTCGAGTGAGATTATTGCTATCACCAGTGCAGAAGAGGCTCCAGTGACTGTACGTGCCAAGGTTCCCCCTGTCCCTCCGAGGTCCTCGCTACGTCCAAGAGTCCAACGTGTGAAGCGACCCGTCAGTCGAATGATTCCGCCTCCTCCTAACATTCCTCTCCCTCCCCCACCCGTAAGAAAGGCAGCAAAGAACGAGACAACAACTCCTGCTGTCAACAACTCAGAGAAAAGAAAATCGGTGGATAAACCGCCAGTAGCTCCCAAGCCTAGTAATTTGAGACGATTGAGCACTCCTGCATCACCTACAGCTGCTACAGCGAGTGGTGAGCCTCTGAAATCACCTAAACCCAAACCACCCCCTCCAGCGAGAAGTAGCAGTCTGGCTAGTAGGCCAGTGCCACCTGTAAGAAAGACATCTCCCTCAGAACTGCCTAAGATTACAGACGAAGGTGAAGAAGAAGTTGATTCACCGCCAGAGATGAGTAAGGATACTCAGAGCGTCGATAATACAGCCAAGTCGTCCCCACCCAAAAGACCCCCCCCTCCTAGACCACCCAGTGCTGCCTCAGGCAAGGTGAACCAAGTCGAAGCACAAGCCAACGGTCCTGGCCCAACTCCAGTGGGGGGTAGAGTGCTCTACAGCTCACCCGACGAAAAGGGACACAGTATACGCTCAAAGGGATCGAATTTAATGCAATCACTCAAGAAAATGGTCAAGAGAGACTCAAAGAAAGGTTTTACTAAGGAATCTACTGCCCCCGTTCAAAATGGGTCTACCAAAGCACGTGACGAAAGCACTGTTACTACGTCATCGAAGCAGGAGTCACCACAAACTAAACCCAGTCGGCCACCCCCTCCAAAAACACCCCCCACTCCGCAGAAGAGAGACAGTGTTGTTCCCTTGAGACCACCTTCTCCTTCTTCATTAAAGACTGAGCAAACAGCACTCGACGAAAACACGGAGCCAATGTCCACTCAAGCAGCTGCTAAGCCGACTCCAGTCCCGCGGCAAAGTGAGCCAGACCCGCCACAGCCTAAACCAGCCCCCAGACAGAGTCCAACTGACCCTCCGCAGAGCTCGAAACCAACACCAGGCCCTAGGTCAGATGTTGACCCCCCACAGCCTACACCGAGGAAAGCTGAGCCAGACCCCCCACAGCCCACACCAGCACCGAGGAAAGCGGAGCCAGACCCCCCACAACCTAAAGACCAGGAAGAAACAAAACCTAAGCCACTGCCAAGGCAAATCTCCATCTCTCCCGAGAACAAATCACATGACACTACTGCCGAGTCACATGACACTACTGCCGAGTCACATGATAGAAACACCGAGTCTCCTGATCTCAGTCTACAAACATCTACACCAACATCATCTGGAGACACAAACTTTTACCGCGCTACAAAAAACTACGCGGCTGAAAACGATAAGGAACTGTCCTTCTCGAAAGGAGACGTGCTCATTATTGTACAGAAGAAAACTGACGGGTTCCATTTCGGAATGCTGGACGATGGTACGACTGGACTGTTTCCATTGCACGCAGTAGAACCATTTCTAAACTAGTTATTAAATTGTCACTTGCTGATGTATTTTTTTGTACATTAGATTTTACGATGAGTTATTATTATGACATAATTTTATGATAATATTTTTCAATCTTCTTTTTGTAACCCTATAAAGAATAGTTGTATATACACGTCGTGCTGTTGTTATACGTAAATTTATGTACTACGGTTGTATAACTTCAAAGAGCCGGTATGTATATAATTATATACATTGAGATTGAATGACATGATAAGAGTGTTTTAAAAAGTTCACTTCTTTGATCTTCCACCAACCTAATTAAGGCAAAGGTGAATAAACTATTTGCTGCAGACTGTACATTAATTTAATATCTCACTTTGTTGAGAGCTTTAGAGAATTTTTTCTTCATGGCTGACAGGTCCACCTTGTCCTCTGGCTCCTCAGATCCAGACCCCGCCCCATGACTCCGCCCAACAGCCTCAGACACAGGTGGCTGGAACACACTCTGTCTCTTGGCCTTCCTCTCCTCAGACACAGTTGTTTGCTTGGCCTGTAGAATTAGGGCTGGTTTATAATATGACGCTAGACCCGACGTAGCGTCCAACGTTAGGAAACACTCGATTAGAATAATGTTCTATTCCAACGTAACGTCAACGTTTTGACGCTAGCGTCGTATTATAAACCAGCCTTTTAGAGTATGGCTAATGGTGGTCAACCAATGGCGCAGTGCACATGCAAATATAACGTACCTTCTTTTTTTCCTTTTTTGCAGCCAGCCTCTCCTTTTCTTTCATAAAATACTCTCCAGAAGCCAGCTCCTTGTCCATCTACGGACGGGGGACATTGTAACAGACCACACCCATCAACCACACCCACCTTGCTCTCCGGTTGCTGGGGAGGGAAGGGAGTGTAGTCTTTCTTCGCGTTGATTTTAATCTTTCGCCTGGGGACGGTGGACTTAGGGAACTTGGGGAGAAACCGATCCCACGACTCTTTGGCGAGAGTGGGGTCCTTCATCAGCTCACGCTTGATCATCAGTGTCTGCATGTGAGTGGAGAGAATGTACACATAATTATATCCACAAGAGGAAGTTTGTGTGAGTAGGTAGCTTTATAAGTACGTATTTATTGCCACCGTAAGCATAGCCACAAACATACACGAAAGAAAGAAAAACGAGCTAAGCCCAGTCCTACACTGTTGCAGTATACAAGTCTATTACTGGATCTACGTACACTAAAGTCTATTCGCGTTCACCTGGTGTATCTTGGTCATACTTTGATGAATTTTAATATTTCAAAGTATCATTTTGTTTCTAAAAATTTTGTATTATTAGCTAGTCAAAAGATCATGATGTTTTATCAATGAATAATAATATTATAGTGTGCATTTTACTTCCGGGGACCAGGTGAACGTGAATAGACTCTAGCTAGAGTTCAAGTCACCTTGATGTTGTAAACAGGATGTACGTTCTTCATAGTGTCTTCCACAATGCGTCTCACTTGCTTGAGCCCCTGGTACGAACCGAGGGCAGAGACTGTGTTGCCTTGCACCAGGATGTAGCATTGAGTGAGGAGCTCTATTGCTTTTAGAGTGGCACCGTTTGGACCAATGAGACGCTGCCGTCGCCGCACAAACCTCTCTTTGTTACGCACCAACGACTTTATCTTGACAATGTCGCAAGCTACGTCGTCGTGGAGAACACGAGTGGCCTGTGCAAACAAAACACAGTACACTAACGAGAGGGGCAGTAGAAAATGTTTACTCCTTCAGTAAAAGCGTTCATGAAAATTATACTCCTTCAGTAAAAAAGCGTTCATGAAAATTTCTTCCTTCAGTACAGTACGAGCGTTCATGTTCCACAGAGCAAATTCCACCCCACACAAAGGTCTCATCACACACACACGAGTGTGTGCGAGGTGTAGGGGGCGTGAAAGCAGTGGAAGGTATAATATATGACTGCCTAAAAGTGTGCACATAAGCTCAATAGTACACATGGAATGAATACAGTCAAAATACACACACACACACACACAATCATGCATTCGGGTACAGTAGAGTGGAGAAATCTGCTGCTAAAGCTAATAAACAGCCAAAGAGTTGACGCAAGCAATAAGGGAGCTGTAATGTACACAAATTAATAGGCACAGGCTATAATTATAAGGTTTGTGTTAGTTCATACATACTACACGTAGCAGGGAGTGTGTCTCTCCACCTCACACACCTGTTCAAAGGGGACACTCCGAGCCAGGAGTTTGATTAGATCTCGAGCCTTAACAATGATGTACGGATCCCAGGTCTTGCGGGTGGTGGAGACAGTAATACTGCCTTCAATAAGATCCAACCGACAGGACAAGTCCTGCATGGGGGGGGGGGAGGGAGAGAACCATACAGCTGGAGCGAATTTGCTGCTTCAATGCAAAGATATTTAACTTGTAGGGCAACCAGACACTAGATAAACCAACGAGTACTCTATTAGGTGAAGGATATAGTCGAAGTGCTTACATGCTCCTTGAGTGCCTTAGTGACGTGTGGCCACACCTTCTGCAAGTAGCGCTCTCTGTACTTGGGGAAGAGAGTGGCAAATGAGCTCTCTTCTGTGAGGGGCTGTGCCATGCTGCCTGGCTTGAACTCTTCTATCTTCCAGTGGTCTATGTCTTCACTGTCCCACGCTGAAAAGGTGCAAGTACAAGCTAAGTGTGTATGTAGTCTCATTCCCAGCCTCTTGTTCGTGGGGAAACAGTATGGGGAACTTCACTATGCTCAATTGTGCTAGTACCGCCGCCATGCATTGGTTTGATTGTGGTCATGCGTGATAACTAAATCATTAGATGTGCTACACTAGCAACGCCCACTGCAAAGCCACCACTGCGGTTTCACTGCTGGACAACTGTCACGAAACGATGATGGTAAGATCAAGGTACCCCCAAGTCTGACTAGTATGTGTGTTAACTGTCACTATTCACTCACGTTTGTCCTTTCTGTATTTTTTAGATCTGGGTACTTCGGATTCTTCTATAAGAAACAGTTTAGAGGTACGCTTATAGTCATCTGATGCAAACCTTCATTTGTCTCATCGTTGGAAGCGTGTCTATGACGATTTCTCTTCCTAGTAGTCTTTTCACTGTCTGGTGTCGTCTCCATTTTTTTTTTGGCGAGTCCACGTGGGTCTGGTAAAGGTCGTCACGTGAGCCGCTATATAGTCTCGTAACTACGTGATTTTTAGACATGCGCGCACTTCATGTTGCACTTTTACATAAAGAAGAGTAGGGAAAAATAGTAACACACATACATTAGTTATGGTGTGAGTGCTTGTGATAAAAGCAAAAAAATGAGATGACATTTTGCTCTCCAAATAGAAAACGGAACACTGTTTGAAGTGCAGCACAAGTCTTAAATGTGAACGAATAGCAAAGAATGGAGATGCTAACATATATCTTTGAGAGTACCTAGGTTGTGATAGTACTGGGAGTGCAAAATAAAACAGGACAGAAACTCAATTACATGCATGGTGTTCATAGGTCTATGACAAAAGCAAGCACAGATTAAAATCACAGAAAGAAAGAAAACAGCACGAAGCAAGCGAGCGAAAACACTATAAATACAAACCATGATGAATCTTGAAGTATATAGTTCATTTAAAGAAGTCAGACAGAAAAAAATGGCCGGCTAGAGACAAGTTCCATTATAAATTCTCAACAAACTTTGAGAGCCTATCTTGTGGTGTGAGTGCACTGAAAACATCACCTTGCGAATAGCCGTTGTTATTATTACTGTTAGAAGAGTTCAAAGCATACTGATGTGGCTGAGTTTGCTGCTGATACATGAAATTGTCCTGCATAGCAATAGGGTCCATTCCCATGCTTTGGTTAGCAGCACCACTGCTGTACTGGATCTGTTGCGGCATGTGCGAGGGATCAGGCACTGGTCGATTCTGCTGACCCAAAACTTGAGGATAGCCAGCTGTCTGAGGCATAGGAGGGTGCTGTCCCATACTGGAGGGGTACTGAGGAGGTGGTCCGAGGTGGTGGGAGCTCATCTGGGGGTTATAGGAGTGCTGCTGCTGCTGCTGAGAGGCGTACTGCTGCTGTTGCTGGTTAGCGCCAGTGCCAGAGGTGAGCATTCGCTGGAGAGTCGGGTGGCTTTGCTGGGCTGTGTTCTGGTACGGAGTTCTTTGCGGGGGGTAGTTCCCGGGAGCCATGCGTGACTGGTTGTGTATCGCATACTGAGGATGATTAGCCGGGTAGCGCATCATCTGCGAGTGCGGGTGCCCGTAGTTTGAGGCGTATTGCATTCCCCCCGGGCGTACGTGCGGATTAAACACTTGATTGCCAGCTCCTGGGTTATGGTATGACATCATGTTTTGAGGATTTCCCCGGAGACTATTCAAAATCATTTGAACTCTTGGTCTCAGCTCTGGGTTGTTGTTTATATAATGCTGGGCTATTTCTCTTTGATTAGGGTCACGAAACATGGCGACCAGTTGCTCGGCGGATGGAGTCGATACTTTTTTAACCTGTATTTGCAATTCTCCGTCCATTCGAGAGGGTTGCGGCGGCACGGTGACGTTTGGAGGTACAGAGAGAGTATTGGGCTCAGGTTTGCCAGCTTGTGCCATACCGGGAGGTGGTGCTCCTCCTCCTCCCATTACTTGACCCGAGGGGTTGGCCATCATCCTTCCTTTACCGCCGCCAGGAGTGCCGGGTGTACGAGGACCTCCTTTACCACCGACGGACCGCGGAGCAGCCGGGGACGGAACAGCAGGGTTGGGATTTTTCCCAGAAGAGTTTTGAGGAGACACGTGAGTCGAGGAGGATTGCTGTGGCGAAGACACATTACCACCAGTGGGGGTTGAGCTGCTGTTTGTGAGCATGCTTGCCATACGGGCCACTCTTTGCTGAGCAAATCGGTTTGTTTCGACAGTACGCTGTTTTCTTTGCTCCTTGAGGTTCTTCTTGATAGTGGCACAGAGGGGAACGCGACAGGCGTCGTCTGTACAATTCTTGGCATGAGAAATGCAGAGCAAGACGAACTGTTTGCAGATAGTGCATTGGTTCCATTTTCTAGCAAGCATGAGTTTACACTCTCTAGTGTGCGTGAGCACTTTCTTCATTTTTATACAGCTTGGTTGTTTGCAGTGAGGGTCCCTACATTGAGTGGCATGAATGAGAGCACGGATGCATTTCTCGATCGATGCCTGGCGGGCTTTTTGTGGATCGAGCTGCTTCGCTTCGTTAGATTGTGGATCATCAATATCTAATCCCAGTTTCACCATCTGATGGTTATGTGCAACTTCCTTGTAGCATTTGATGCAAAGATCAAAGTCCTGCAGGAAATTAAAAAGCATAATTTATAATACGACAACATAATTCACTACACAAGGGCTCTTGTCAGAGGAGGCACGACAACATCACGTGCAGGACTGTGGAATTTTAATCAAAGTGCCCTTTTACATGGCGGCCATGGAATTTGCAATGTCAGCATATAATTATTCTGCTGTGGAGTTGATTGAAATTCCACAGTCCTGCACGTGATGTTGTCGTGCCTCCTCTGGGCTCTTGTCATAGACAATTAATGCCCACCAACTCAGTACACACTGCAGTACAGTACACACACACACACTACGGTACAGTACAGTACACACTGCAGTAGAGTACACACACACACTGCAGTACAGTACACACTGCAGTACAGTACACACTGCAGTACAGTACACACTGCAGTACAGTACATACTGCAGTACTTGCACAACACAAGCACACTTACATCACACTCTGTGCAGTGGTATCGAGCCACTACATCCAGATGGCAGTTGTTGCAGTTGTACATGAACTTGTCTTCGCTCTGAGTGTGCAGCTCGTACACCATCGATATGGAGGAGAACTTTGCTCGTCGGAGAGAGGAGAACTCCCAATGTCTCTCTCGTGACATTGTGAGAAAGGCGTCTCTCCCGTCCATCAGATCACAGGTGATGAGTTGGTCTGGGTCAGTGGTTCCGGGTAGGGGGGAGGAGTCAGAGGTGGGAGGATGTAGGAGCACCGTGAAGAATACGTCCTTGTGTTTTTCCATGGTTTGGTAGACTTTTGAGGATAGGTCATCACCGCCGAGCGTGGTGCTGCCTTTCTTCGAGGACTTGTTGCGAGCTCCACTGGCCTTTTTACTGCCCTTCTTGTTAGTACCACGCTTGCCAGCCTTCTTGGGGCCCTAGAGAGAAAACATACGCACATGTAACAGCCTAGTTCAATCCTGTGCCTGCTTCAAGTTATACACAACACTCTAATTACAGAACAGTTAAATTGATTTAAGCTGAGCTTTCGTTTTCTAGTTATAACTTGGCTATACTTCAACAACCAATTTCAATATTTCTTGCACTATTGTTCTTATATGCCGCTTCAGACAATACCTTTACATTAATTTTGTAGGACAGATGGGCAAAATTTATATTCACAATGTAAATTTACTTCCTCTCTACTGCCTGGGGTCAACTCAAATCAATTTGACCTTTAGTAATGAATGTGGTCAGAAAGAAAAAGTGGCTTTAATTTACATGTACTCACCTCGCAGGCTAGCTCAGATGCCTCTCTCTCTCTGGCCTCCTGATCGAGCTCTTTGATGAACTCTTCCAAAACATTGGGCCAAAAATCACCCTCAAAGTAAGGCAGCTCCGTCACTAAGTTGATCTGTTCATCAGTACAGTGCTTGAATACATCCTACAGTGGAGAATTAACAAACAGTGAATGACACACCTGTAGCCACACACACAAATCAATACGGTATTTTTTTACAGTGAAGCCAGTTTTAAATCAGGGAAATGGACAAAAGACGTACACTAAACAACTTTATCAGAGTTGATACGTGCATGCACAATGTATACCGTACAAGCTACGTAGCTCTGTCACAAACACACACATACACACCTTGTAGTCACAGACAACCTTCATGTCTTTGGCCGTGTCGAGCATCTTTCGATACCAATCACTCAACCGTTTGGGTTTAGGGATTTTCTGCTCCAGAGGGTGGCAGTGGAAGATGTAGTCATCTCCCTCACTGGGGGGACACGCCCAGATGTGAGCAGTCATGAATCTGAGATGGCGAGGGGGTTGATTGATTAATATCACTGGCTCTGAACGGAGCTCATTTAAGCTTACCCATTGGCTTTACAGAAATCCAGGTAGCCGATGAGTAGCTCGTGGTAGACTTTGGTTCTGTAGAACCGAGGCGTGAAGAAATGGACACTGTCCAAATATGAGATGTAGACACGCCTGTACAAAAAGATAGGAATTGTCACATGACTATCACATGACAATTGCAACAACTACTGCAGTACAAAATAGGATGGGCATTATATAGAAAGCTGTGTGGTGGGCATTATATAGAAAGCTGTATGGTGGGCATAATATAATTATAATTATACAAACGGTGTGGTGGGCATTACATAGAAAACTGTGTGGTTGTGGTAGGCATTATATAGAAAGCTGTATGGTGGGCATAATAATTATATACAAACGGGCATTATATAGAAAGCTGTGTGGTAGGCATTATATAGAAACATGGCTGGTGAGCATTATTAGAAAGCTAACCTGGTGTTGGGAGCCAGACAGTCTGAACCGTACTCCTGTACGTGCATGCCGAAGAAGCAAACGTCCACACCATCAATTTCCTCAAACACGAACATGGCTTTGGTGCGATACGGGAACTGGGCTGGAAAGTCACCTGCAAACCGATCTCTCATCAGAGGGCGGGTGTCCAATGTCTTGTCTGACGAGGAGACGACTCGAATGGTAACGCGACCTGCTCCAGAGTTCTCCTGTAGGAGAATGCTGTTGACTCTTTCCTCAAGATACGAGCCCAGCTTTGTCACGGGGAGGCCTGCAGTAATTAGAGGGAGTATGCATGGTTAAAAGGGGAGATCTCACGCACAGCTAGTGCAGCAAAACTTACGCCTGGGCACAAACTTGTTCTCTTTCTTTCGCTTTCCAAGGGCAGAGAGACAGTTGTCACACTGGAAGCCCCCAGGCCATATCTGGTCGTGGTGCAGGGCACAGATCTGATGCATTTGACGACCGCAGTGGACACACTCCACAAACCTGGGGGAGGGGGCAATACAAATCAAACTGTTAGAAAACTTTAAAAAAATGCAAGGCTATATAATATAGCCTCTGGTTTGGGTTTAATTAAGGCTGGTTTATAATATGACGCTAGCGTCAAAACGCTGACGTTACGCTGGAATAGAACATTATTCTAATCGAGCGTTTCCTGATGTTAGACGCTACGTTTAGAAAGGCCTTTCAATGAGCTACTAACAGCACATTTCAGTTTTGTAATTAGAGCATCCAAACACAAGTTATAAGCTTTCAACTGTACTGGAGCTACACACATATTTAAAACCAACCCAAGAGGCCTTTCAGGGCTGCACAGTGCACACACACACAGACACATTTGTGGGGAAGGGCTCCCACAAATGAACCACAGACACTTACGGTTCTCTGTCGACTGCGTTGTTCTTCATCTCTTTGAACTGGGCCTTTGGTAGTCTGGTAGCAGAGAGAGGATCGTCTCCCACCGTCACTGTGTCACCTTGGATCTCACTGAAACACTTCGGGCAGTAAATATACCTGAAGCAGGAGGGAGAGAAAATAGAGTGCATTTACGTACGTTACAGCGTGTAAGGTAGTTCAGAATGACTTTTTGTTGATAGATATACCCACAGGGCATGACAATCAGCTGTTCACTGGACTGTATTGTGCAGTCGTGCAGCAACAAAGTGATAAACCATGCACACACACACACGCAAGCAATCAGTAGCTATATACAAAACAATACCTGTTTTGACAGCCATAATAGGGGGAGTCCCTAGGAATGGTACACAGTGGCTTTCCGTAGCAGTAGAGCACTTGAGGATGATAGGTGTACTGAGGAGAGCATGAGCACTATGTAACTTTACATGCAGGTACACACTGTATTCAAAAAATTATACCGTAGAGGTCCTTTTTTTTCGAGGGCTACAAATTTCGCCAATGAAGAGCCAGTGCATATCCGCGGTTTTATATTTCGCGGAACGGCTTTGTGTCACGTCCACTATATGCACATTGACCACACCCACTAGCATTTCGCGAATTTAAATTTTCGTGGATGGCCCCACAATTCGTGAAATTCCACGAAATTCGCGAAATATATATCCCTCGAAAAAAGGACCTATATACTACACATGCAGAGAGCGAGCATTCACTGACCCTCATGCCACAGCAGTAGCCCAGTTGAGCCATGGCTCCGTTGATGTGCTGCTCAAAGACCTCAGCCAGCTTACTGCTATACTTGTACACACGAGACGTCTTCTTGTTGTAGGCCCAAGCATTGTCAAACATGAGCCACATGTCAAAACAAAACTGCAGGGACATGCACACACATGCAGTCACAAACCAAGCAGAGAAACAACCACCACACAAAACTGCAGTAGCACTATCTAATCCTAACATGCCCAAAGACTCTAAAGCCTGGTTCACAATATAATTATGACACTGTAGCATCAATTAGTGTCAGTTACGCACAAAAGAACATAGACCCCCCTACCCTATATTCTAGCATAGCGTCAGCGTTATAATAATAATGTAGCGTAATAATTATTGTGAACCAGGCTTGAGATCATCATAAAGTACGAGATATACTCAAGTGCAATCCACACCTCCCAGCCAGACTTGTAATCTCCAGAGGAGAGTTTGCTGGAGATGGTGGTCAAATCCATGGGGTGTTTGATCACCAAGAAATAGTCCTACGGTGCAAACAAACACTCAGTAAACATGACACACAACACACAAACTAACAAACTAACCGGTATTTCCAGTTGAACAGGATCCACTGGATTTCGGAACGGCAGAGATTCTATGTCCTGCATCCACACCTCATTGAACACAGGTCTGAGAGCTGCCTCAAGCTCTTCCGTAGAGAATACTGCAATGGAGGGGTATAAAAATAAAGAGTGTACATATAATTACCATCATAATATGTAATTTATTTTACTTTTATTTAAACGCAAACGTTTTCTTTCGTGCGCTCTTTCGTGCGCAAAAACTAATAACAATAAACGGTATGTAAATTATTAGCTCACCTTTTCTAAGCGTAGGGTTGGCCTTTATCCAGCTACTGCCGACAGCAGGAGAGCGTGGTGTGTTTGTTTCCATGGTAATAGAAGGCGTAGCTGGCTTGGCTGAAGGTGGCATCTCGGAAAAAGACTCTCTCCTCTTATTGGAGTTTGGAGGCTTTACACTCGGAACACCTGAGTAATACGAGTACGCTGTATGTAGCATGGCTCACAGCATGAACGGCTGATCAAACGTACACGTGTACACACACACACACACATACATACTGCATGTTAGAGGTCATAAAGTTGTAGAGTATACTGTATATAGCGGGTAATTTTCGTGTCGTTAAAGTTTCGTTCCAAGGGCTGATATCAGATTTTCATTCGTTTAATATTCGTTTCGAGCTATAGCAACACTGCACATGCCTACGAAAATTGCGTCATGTGAGTCAGATTGTTGGTTACGCCCACTATTTGAGTGATCGATATTCGTTTTGGAGTTTTAGCCAGAACGAAAAATAAAGCACAACGAAAATTACCCGCTATACTGTATAATATAATATATGTACATGCATGCACAGTATATGATATAATGTGAGAAGCCACGTTTCTGGTCACAAGCAAGAATTAAGTATGTTCCCACGTGACACTCAGGCAGTGACCACCCCCCCCCCTACCCACAGAGGGCGCATTGCGTTGTGTTGTGAACCCGCCTTATTAAACCACATAATATATCATAGTAACATTTCATTTCGCACGTTAACATTTTCGCAAGTTCATGGAACTTTTTTTTCGATTGCGAAAATTTCAATTGAGAGCTGTTTTGTTGGAAAATTTGAACCCACAAAATTATAGACATTTACATGATTATACTGCACACATGGGGGTGCTTTACCAGTTCCTCCTGGGGTTTTGACACTGGGTATGCTGGTGTCTAGGGGGAGAGGAGGGACGCTTCCTATGTTAGTGTTGAGCTCTGTCTTGATCTGCTGCTGCTGCAAGAGAGGAGGGGCTGTGATCGACCCAGGGGGGAAGGTGGGAGAGAGAAGTTCGCTCTTTATCTCACTCTTGACAGAGGAGGGGAGGGAAGGGATACTGATTTGAGCAGACGGGTCGCTTGAGTTAGCGTTTGAGAGACCAGTGGGAGACACCATCTTAATTCCTGGCTCCTTGGTGTCAATGGATTGGATGGGGGTTGGTGGGAAGCCAGGAGGAAGGTCGCTGTTAGGATGGGGAGAGGGGTTCCCTGGGACCGAGGGGTTGGTCATGTTGGAGTTGGGTGTAGGGGGTAGTGAATATTGGCCAGGCATGGCACCCCCTGGAGGGTAGCCCCCCTGGTGAGCACCTGGATCCCCTCCATTCATCATTGGCATTTGACCTGAGGAGGGAGGAATTAAGACACTAATTCACACTGACACAAAATGATTTTTTTTTATATACGAATATAAACACTTCATAATGAGCGAGCGAGCAACCAGAATACATTTCTCTGTGCATACCTCTGCTCTTGTTTCTCTTCCTGTCCTCCAGCTCTTTTCTAATAAGGTAGATCTTCTGTGCCAGTAGTTTGTAGTACTCTTCTCTGCTCTGAGCTGCCTCAAACATTACCTTCTCAACCTGGAGTATAGCCACAATAAACAATAAACACAGTGATGGTACTAGACAGTACAGTACAGTACAGTACAGTTAACATGCTCAATGCACAAACTGTGGTCAACATATTCTAAATAATGCCCACCTTCATGGCATACTGAATGAGGCTCTTGACTCTAGCATCCCTCAGAGCTGTGGGATCGTGTACTGGATAGATGGCCTCCACTCTATAGCAGTGACAAAGAACAAGAGTGAAGAGATGAAATCACACTTAATAAACCTGGTTCACAATATGACGCTGGAGCTTATGTAGCATCAGGGTCATATTGTGAACCAGGCTTATCGAGTATAATACATATTATTATATATAATAATTATGCATGCAGTGTATGAAATGCAGTGGTGTGCATTAATAAAACTTACAGTTTCCTAACAAGATGCTGCCTCAGGTCGGGGTTAACGAGAGAGTGCCAGGCTTGAGTGGGGTTGCTAACAATCCTGTACAACAAACGCACATATATATCACTAACAGACGAGCAACATTGATGTACTGTACGTGTACGTATCTATACACACGTACGTGTACGTATCTATACACACGTACGATGTAGTAACAGCTACTGTACACGTACACACGCTGTACATGGCTATTCTTTGCAAGTTCTGCAGAGAGTGGCTTACTGTGGAATAGGGAGAGGGAAGCTCGACTGCGGACCACCCAAGTTAGGAGCCACTCCAGGATTGTAGCCAAATCCACCAGAGTACGCTGTGCATTAATTGAAAGACTACATATTTAAATAGTCCGCAATGGAAAAGGCAAAATGCACACCGGTTTGTCAACACTGGCTATGACGAGTACGTAGCTGCTTAGCTACAGCCACTCAAACACACACAAATGACTTACATGCTCCTCCTCCAGCATGAGGGTGCATCATGTGCTTGGAATGAACCATGGACACGCCAGGATTTGGCCCCATACCACCATGTGTGGGTAGGAACCCTCCTCCACTGATGTCCAACAAGGGACCACTTGCAGACATGATGCCAGCTCCAGTGATGTCGTGCGGCTGACCCATACTAGGCTCTGGAGAGAGAGAGAGAGAGAGCATAATATTCAATGTGTGGTGTTAAAAAAAATGTACCTGTAATGTACTTACTGCTGTATTGCTACGTATATGAAAAAACTTTGCAATTGTCAAAAAATTAGCGCACTTATACAAGTTAGCAATTTTAGTTTTTGCGAACACTTGGCGAACACAATGTACAATTTTTTGTAATTTTTGCAGAGTAGAAAAAAGTTAATCATTGTATCATAATCACAGTACATGGGTGGATTCAATAGTAAATTTCTTAGTAAAAGAACTGTTTGTATTTATCATTGTAGCGTGCAGGGATAAACCACGAAACCACGGAGCCCGTGTACGGTAACCACATGGTCAGTCCTTCATCCAGACCAGATATGGCTTTCCAACACAGGAGAGAGCGTGAGCAAGAGCAGAAGAGAAAGAAGCCATCACAATTAATACAGAGAGTCTTTCAGTGCGTTTTGTGGCA
>VSKX01057813.1_pt1 | contig 16446 bp, 16 predicted proteins | sample 4799481 | NCBI WGS metagenome assembly VSKX01 (sample SAMN12179537, study PRJNA552185) | sponge metagenome | biome: deep-sea hydrothermal plumes; feature: spots directly above weak diffusing fluid; material: sea water; isolation source: sponge from the Swan site of a hydrothermal vent ...
CTGTCGTCCGTAATTTCTCTCTATACACAAGCAACGATGGTAGTAACTCACTTTGAGACACACGCTTGGACTGTTAGGAGCTTCTAGTTGTTTGCAGAGAGGTGGACGAAAGGTAATAGTTTCATATTATAAAAAAAAAATTGATTTTAATAAATTTTATTTTTGCTATTTCATTTACCGTGTGGAGGGTCGTTTTTATGGGCCCTGTCACATAATATATAATAATAATAATATTATGTGGTATCCCATGCACTCAATGTACCCTAATCATAAGAACACACCTCTTTCTCATCAACCTCTTCTTCATCATACAATTCTTTTCCAGTCTCTTCCAAATCTCCTCCAGAGTCACTCTCAACCTCCATTTCATCCGACTCATTGGCACGACCAACATCCAACTGAACTTTAACCTCTTCGTTCTGATATGATCGTGACAGTGTGGCTACTGAGCCATCCAGGGAGATATTGAATAATGAGAATGTTGGGAGGTTTTCGAGTATGTTTTTTTCAGCTGATATCTCCGATTTAACAATATTAAGGAGTTTTGATGTAGCTGTGTACGTATACAGGTACGTGGAGTACATACAGAACCCGTGGTTTTATAGTACAGAACAAACCTTTCGATGAAGAATATCTCCTAACTCCAGAAACAATTGCTCTGACTGTCAGCCCTCTGCTTAGCCCACATAATTTTGAAGCCATCATTGCATATGGTCGATCAGGCACAAACTGCGTTGATCTTGATCCCCACGTGGCTGGTAAACAAGCCACGTGGAGAGTTACCCAGTACACATGCACATGTGTTAACACATGTGTTACACCAGTAACACATGCACGGCACGTGACCTGGGCATATTTTGGCGTCAACAATATAAAGGCAAAGGTGGCAGACATAGACTCATTGATATTGTCTCATTGTTTACGTCTGTAGCTAGCTGTGTTTCTAGAGTGTATACAGCGTTTTTCAGTATCCTCTTGTACACCATGGCTACCGAGGATAAAGATAAAGTGAATCTTGACAGTATCATTCAAAGGTTATTAGAAGGTAAATCAATCATCACTCAATCAATGCTGTGTACGTGTACATGTGTCACTCTGACTGTATAATAATTATTATGTATGTACGTACATGTATAGTGCGGGGCTCTCGTCCTGGTAAGAATGTACAGCTTACAGAAGTAGAAATCAGAGGCCTCTGTCTCAAATCACGGGAAATATTTCTTAGTCAACCTATTTTACTTGAACTAGAGGCACCATTGAAAATCTGTGGTAAGTTGAGTACAAGTAGTGTGGCTATTTTTGTTTTATGATTAAGCAATTCCTTAACCCATTATAATGGATGGAAAGAAAATAAGGCATTATACATGTTATTGTTGCCAAAAAAACTGTACATGTATTTGTTCTTTCGTGGACATTAATTCCGTTTCACCACCTTTGACAATCAATTTTTTGTGAGGTTTCATTCAATATGGACATGTTGAACTTGCTCCCAAGTCATGTAGGCCTTGCCTAGAGTCCCAGTATTGTAGTGATAATTATAATGACACCCTTATCCTAAACTAATACCTGTAGTTTTATTGCTACCAAATTTTTTCCCAGGTGACATTCATGGTCAGTATTACGACCTTCTCCGATTGTTTGAATATGGAGGGTTCCCCCCAGAAGCAAACTACCTCTTCCTAGGAGACTATGTTGATCGAGGCAAACAGTCGCTTGAAACTATCTGCCTCCTGTTGGCCTACAAAATAAAATACCCAGAGAACTTCTTCTTGCTGAGGGGTAACCACGAATGTGCCAGCATTAACAGAATATATGGCTTTTACGATGAATGTGAGTTGACTGTACCGTCTAGTACTGCTATTTCCAGTGTATATATGATTGTGTAGTGTGCATAATACTGTATAGCGAGATATTTTCATGGCCCACAAATTTCGCGGATCGTCTCAGTTTTGTCTTTCGCGGATAATATTTTAGCAAATTGACTAGTTACGGCGATTATCTGAGACCGTGTGTCATATTGGTGACTAATGTCGGTACTGACTAATGGTACCTCTCATCAGGTATACCTGTACTGATATACATTATATCGTATGTATGATTATGTATGCACGGTCCCCCTTTGTGTTTGTAAAAGTTTTATCTATTTTTCTCCCTATGTTAGGCAAGCGGCGGTATAGCATCAGACTGTGGAAGACATTTACTGACTGTTTCAATTGTCTCCCCGTGTCTGCCATATTGGATGAAAAGATATTCTGTTGCCATGGTGGTAAGTGAGTAGAGCCAAGTCTCAGTGGACTTGTTTGTGAGTCTGTTTTAGATTCCAAGTGCACAGAGTCGAATATCACCGGGTACTAAACACGAATATCTCTTGTTTCTATTGTAAATTGATAATGTCAATTTAATACATACGATATTGGGCAATACATGTTATAAGTGTGGTGAGCCGTGTAAGCAATAGCAGTTTGTCAATGTGAATGTGGATCACTCAATCAGTTTTAGTTGGTTTCTTTGTGTGTGTGATTCGTGGTTATTATAGTGTTTCTACCTCATGTGAAGAGTCATGTTGCAATTGCAAGGGCACTCGTAATAGTGCTATCTGTCTAAAGCCTGATTCACAATAATAATGACGCTGGAGCTTGCCTGGCGCCATGAGCGTAAAAAAATGCTCAATTAGACCCAGATTCTAATCTAGCGTTTCCAGATGCTTATGATTCCACGTAAGATACAGTGTCATATTGTGAACCAGGTCTCTGCAGTCGGGTGCTAATGTCAGACCCTCTCGCCATTTGCCAGTGTTAAGTAGCTACGGATTGCACTAAGGGTTGCACTTTGTACTATGACAGCTAAGTGTCTTTTATGAACATAGTGTGAATATTAGTGTCAGGGTTGCTAACGATGGCACTCGTTGACAATTAATACTGCCGAGTAATGCTGTTTAGTGAAGTTATGCAATTTGGCATCGTCGTTTATTTTAGTGTTAGCGTACAATAGTACCGCATAATACGTGTGCCATCTCTAGCTCTGTTCATTGACCGTGCTCATGTTTGTTTTAGTTATATGCCTCACGTAAGATAATACGTGTGACTGGATGTTCTGCTTTGATAGTCACTCTACAAGTGTGTGACAGACATGTTATTCCTATACATGTACGTACATGTGTTTTACAGGTTTGTCCCCTGACCTGCAATCCATGGAGCAGATTCGACGAATAATGAGACCGACTGACGTTCCTGATCAAGGTGGGTGGTTTGTACAGTCTAGGCTGTTTGTGTTGTTGACCCTGATACGCTCAATAAGCATTTGTACCACATTTTTAGAGTATTACGTAGCCAGCATGCTTGTTGCAGTCGCACAGACCAAGACCAAGCCTGGCCATTATCGTCCTTGCTTGTCAGGTTGACTGTCACCACACATTTGTTTGCTTGTTTGGTTTGACTGTCACCACACACTTGTAGTGTATCCTTGCTTTTATGTTGCATTTAATTTGACTGCACTAGTAGTGTCTCCCTGTCGTACACATTTTATACATCTACGTTGACTATGATAGTATCATCTTTTATTTATACACTAGCCAGCAGTACCTAAAACCAAGAACCTACATCAACACTCTTGTGTGCATCTTGTTTTCTCACAGACTTTACTTTTCGTATAATTTTACTCTGTAGGTCTACTGTGTGACTTGCTCTGGTCTGACCCTGACAAAGAGGTGACCACTGGGTGGGGGGAGAATGACAGGGGAGTATCATTCACCTTCGGTATGGAGATTGTCAACAAGTTTCTTGCCAAGCATGACATGGACCTTATCTGTCGGGCACATCAAGTTGTAGAAGATGGTTACGAGTTCTTTGCTAAGCGACAGCTGGTTACTTTGTTCTCAGCACCCAACTATTGTGGAGAGTTCGACAACGCTGGAGCCATGATGAGTGTGGACGAAACCCTTATGTGTTCATTCCAGGTAGGGTTTACAGTACAATCAGTGCACGTTCATTGACTAAGAGTAGATGCAGGGGGTGTTGTATCAGCATCATTGTGACCATTGCACCTAAGTATACCCTAGCGATTTCAAAACTGTTGAGGCTCTGTTAGATACGTACATTACTGCTATTTTCAGGAGTGTCCATTTCCTTCAAGTTGCTAGTTGTGTTTCAATTCTATCGTCATGTGTTAGTTACAAATAACAGAAACTTTGAACCGTTGTTCTGCATGATGTACTAGTATGTTAGATTGTGGTGGCTCGTGTTGATTGAGGATGTGTTTAATTATGCCACCTACTCAACCAGACCACTAACTAAACGTGTTTACACAGGCATTTGATTGTGTCTTTTTTGAGGTGGTTGGCAGATGGATGGATCCCTGCCGTTTTAGGGGGTGTACCGTCAACCCTGTCAATACAATGCTGTATTGTAACCCTGTACATTACACACTGTCAACAGTATATTGTCCATTGCTAATGGTGAAAGAAACTTGTGGGCATATAATTGGCCTAGTTAGCGAAGGACTTCCATCAACGTCCTTTACGGTATATGTACAGTATACCAGAAATTGAGCACTGAGTACTCACAGTACTAGATGCTGTATGTAATTTATTATTTTTGTTTTTTCTGCAGATTCTCAAGCCAGCCAATGACCGCAGAAAATTGTTTCCCCAGGGAATGGGAGGCCAAAACAGGCCAATAACCCCACCCAAGAGTGGAGGCAACAAAAAAGGGAAGAAGTAGTACCTGTATAAATTATCTCTTATAACTTGTGTGCAGTGTGTAAGAAAAACGAAAATTATTAGGTGTAGATATGCACTACGTAATGCTTGTACAACTCTTTTTGTGATACTATTTTGTACCGTATACGTTATCAGTTATTTGTGCTACACATTGTCTTTTTAAGTGCGTATTAACTTGTTTGCGTACTCTACTCCATACGTCTCATTTGTTATAAATTCGTTTCTCTTGTAAATTGCACATTCATGATTATATTAAAGGAACAGGCATGTTGTAACAGTTTCAGGGACACAATTCTGGTGTATTGCTTGTGTACACGAAATGACGAATAATAACAATCATGTAGATAACCAACAATAAGCAAGATTTGTAATCAACAGAGTAGATAAAATTCGCTACCTACCCCCTATAGTAAAATGTGACTCAGTTTCTTCATCACTACTGACGCTCTTCTTATTGTTCATTGCCTCTGCAGCTTCTTCACTAGTCGCCTCCTCAGATTTAGACTGCTCGCCTTTTTTAATCAACCTCCTTTGTTTCTTGTGGAGCCTAAAAAAATGAAATTAGAGTGACTCAGATCGACAATGTACTGTGTAGCTAAAATGTTTCGAGGACTATAATAACTTTCGCGTTTTTCACGAATGAAAACCCCGTCCGGAAAGTCTTGCCCTCGAACTATTATAGCTATAATTATCAGGAGTGCATGAATCCCTCCTGTTATTATGGTAATCATGTTGGTAATTTGTGGTAAAGGATCATTACACAGTCTGATGGAAACCTCCCTACAGGAAAATTTCTACAAGCTACACTTATTTATTTCCGAACAAAAATGAGAATTGTCACCGTTTTGCCCTTTTCTTGCTAGTTTTCGCTTCATCGGCTAGCTTGTTGGCAATCAGTTTTGTTTGAAATTCCATCTCTCTATCATCTGCCTCTGCATTCTCATTTATGATAGCTTGACGATCGTTCTCACGACGACGAAGGTGACGGTAGACATGGAACACTTCACTACCAGCACCAGCACTAGAGCCTGCAGAATACAACGTTTCTTTATTATACTGTGCTTAGTAATGTACACTCTCCGAATACCATTGTCAGAGGATAATTAGTCCCCCTGGACAACTGGTCCTAGGATCACATGTTTCCCCCCAGGGTAAAGGACAGCTGGTCCTAGGATCGTGTGTGTCCCCAGGGTATTATCCCCGGACAACTGGTCCTAGGGTCATGTGTGTCCCCCACTAAAATAGTGAGCAAGCACAGTTAACTAGCTGAGCAATATACACAGTAATAGTTATGCACATAGTGTACTGCTATTGGTCTGCCACAAGGGGACAGAGAGGCTCTGGCTAAATGGAGCTGTGTGTGAACCGTAGATATACAGACTACAGCACCAGAGATATCCAAACAGTTTCCTAAAAAAGTAGCTACAGAAGAGAAAAAAATAATGCCATTGCCAGGAACACTCGGTCAAGTTGGAGTCTGGGACCCTCCACCACTCTGTCTGATTTTTTGCTGAAGCAGCAAAGATAGATTATCAAGTTGCATACAGTTATGCAGAGAAGAAAAATGGATCGAATGCTGTAGATGCAAGGAATGGTAGCTATAATAATTATACCAACTATTGTGTCAAACCAGAAGCTGCACTGGCATATTATTTGTATTTACTATTTAATACTAGTACCAGGAGTGCTTTATATGCACTCCTGCTAGTACACTCAGCTATTGTAAGATTTATTGTTCATTGCAACTGTTTCACTTTTAGTAGAGTAAGTGTAAACAGTTTACACTGACTCTACACATGGAAAGAGGGGGAGACAGCTGAAACTGAGGGAGATTATGACATGTAATCTTATGACGAAATGTCCAGGGGACACGTTATCCTCGGATTGGGACAACTTATCCTTACGACACTATCACAAAACTGCATATAAAGAGCATATGCCTGCAATTTGGAGAATTCATTACACCATGGTTGTTCAGCAATTGGGGAAACGAGAGAGATGTACATAATTATAACAGTCAATGCCACTGACCCATATAAAATCTCACAAATTCTGGTGGCACCTTTGGCTGCCTTCGTTTAGGTCCTTCGGGAATGACGACTGGTTTGTCCTGTGGTATATGACAAGATAAATTGCTTATATCTGGCTATAGCTAGCAAGTTTAGTGATCCATATACAGTATTCGAATTTTCTTACTGGATTGGCCATTAACTTGCTAAGACGTGACTTCTGAAAGTCAGAGAGCTTGGGCTTCCCGCTTTCTTTGGGAGCCTCTTCTGCCTCTTGACCACTCATGTCTTAGAAGCCCCTGTACGTGATTATTTACAATTTACAGCTATAATAGCTACTAGCTACCAACCAACTTCTAGTCTTCTAGCTAACTAGGCTGGGTGGGCTTTTATTAGAAAAATGTGCATCAAATAGAACAAAGCAACAATGGATCACTCCAGTGCCTTTTACAGTTCTTCTACAATTACAACTGCTGCAGTATGTTTAGGAGCTGTAGTTATGGGTGTCTATATTGTCTGGGGTCCAGATTTTTTCTTTAAAAAAAGAGGTACCTAAGTACAAAACAGCCCTTAATTAATTGCTTCGCATGTCTGTCTGGTACTCCTCTTGCTCTTGCTCTATTATTAAACCTACTTTCCTGTAGGCCGATGTCCTGGCTTGATCAACCTTGGAAACACCTGCTTTATGAATGCTGTGTTGCAAGTATGTTGGACAGTTTTTTTGGTGTGTAGCTTACTAAACTCATTAGCTATATATAAATTAAGATTATTGCATATTTGGACTGCTTGTTTAGGGTGTAGCTGCACTGCCTCCAGTGAAAGAGTGGCTCATAGCTACTGCAAAGCCACAGACTGGGCCCCTAGCAACAGCTCTTTTGCAAACTCTCACTGGTACGTTACTAAGTTTGAACTAAAAACATGTGTCATTTGATCGGGTGTAGTTTTGGACGAGTCGAGGGAAGGAATTCACTCTCCATCCTCCATTCTGCATGCCCTCAGGCGCCACCAATGGTCCATTGATTTTCAGCAGCAGGTAAGTTTTGGTTGCATAGCGCGGTTATCCCGTAATGCCAGACTAAAGTACCAGTGTCATGAATACTACCATGTGTTTTACTGCTGTCTCCAATAGCTACGTAGCTGTACCTTGCTGAATACTTCGATTTTTGTCACCCCGACATCTCTTTTCAGTTTTGCAAAAACCGTCTTATCAAACTCGAACTCGAATCTTCCTTGCTGCCATTAAAAGCTCTACCTAATCTTAGCGCCAGCTTCACAGCACCTGGCAACACTCACCTTAACCAAAGCGGCTAGTCACAGGAATGTTTCCAAGTTCTGAGTCAGCAGTTGTGCTTTGCATGCGCTAGTTGTACTTTGCGTGAGCTAGTTTTGCTTTGCATGCACGCGTAGCCTAGGCATGAGGATTAACTTCCGGATAGGGTTGAGGGCCCAGCAGCTCCGGTTAGCAATGGAGGTTGTGGCGTCAGCTATAGAGCTGGAGGTATCGGGTTCGATCCTCACTATTGTTTTCTTAAAAGTTCAAGATTTATTTTGGAAACATTCCTGTGGCTAGCCATGCTCGTGACTACTATACTATCATTTGTCAAACCGTCACAGATGGATCAAATTTCTTATTACATAGATGGACAACATTTCTTCAAAACTTAAAATTATTGCATGTTTAGCTGTGTGTACATGTATGTGTATATTGTTATGTGCTAGTCAGCTAGTCACTGCATTATAGCTGCTGAATGTCGATGTCTGAAGAAATATATTTAGCTTTTGTGTGAACATCCTCAATGACCTACAAAAAGTCCCTTTTGAACTGTGTAGGATTCGCATGAGCTGTACCATGTGATCCTTACCACTCTGGCTGAGGAGATGGCACCGTGTCCTAGTCTGCTCTCCGAGTTACAGGGGATACTGGACGCCGAGCAAGAGAAAGCCAGGAGTGTGGCTTGGACTAGATCAGGTATTGATTTTTAGTAGAAAAACGTTGCTCAAGTTTTGTTTCTTGAAGCGCAAAATGCGTACAATCCATACAGTACATGTAGTCTACTGTTGGTACCGTACCCCTTAGATCTAGTATACAGTAGAACTACTGCATGTATAAGAAATGGACAAAATTAAAGCATTAAATTTTAGTGGAATTTTTCAAGGAAATTATGGTAATTAAGTAAACATGCAGAAATGTTTAACTCCCTGTCCCCTGGGAGCTGCAGTTAGCAGAGGTATTCTGCTACCTGAGGTTCATTACTTTACTGTTGGTACTATATTCTTGACTGTTGGACAATTGACAAATTGTTTGTTTTGTTTCCCAGGGTGTGTGTACGCCCCATTAAAATCACCCAGGTGTCCACTTCAAGGATTGCTCACAAGTGAACTGGTCTGCTGTGTTTGCAACTACACAGTACGTCCATTTGCCCAATGAGCATGGATGTCAGTATTACATACGTACATATCATTTGCAGTACAGTACACTACAGTAGAGTGCACAGAAAACTTTGCGAAGTCTTCATGAACTTTCATGATGGGCACTTCCTGAAGGTTCGTGTAAATTCATGTAAAGCTTCGCGAACACTTTGCGAAGGTTCACTTTCCAAACATTTCGCGCGAACTTCGTGCTTCGCAAAGTTTTTTGTGCACTCTTACTGTATATACGTATCATTTGCTTGCTCTTCCAGTGTCCAATGCGGTATGAGATGTTTGATAGTCTCTCTCTCACCCTGCCAACTATTCTATCTCAGGTATATATTACATGTTCACTGAGGCATACCTGTATGGATGGGAGGGGCATGCACCTGTACACCTGTTAAACCCCCAAGCTTCAAAGGTGACAGGTCATCGCTTTCCCATGTGTTTTAATCGTTTTACCTTGTTAAAATGGTTAGTAGTAGCATTGCCTACACCCCTAAAGACTAGTCTTGCGTTTTGACGTAACCTTGTATATACACGATTATTTGTTCTTTCCTGCAGTGCTCCCTGCAGAGCTGTATGACTGACTATGTTAAATCAGAGGTAGTACAGGAAGTTGAATGTCCATGTTGCTCCGAGGTACGTGCGGGCATCATGGGTTGTCTTGTCTAGAGCTATAAAAAAAAAAATTACGATTATAAAAGCAGCCTGGGTATATAAAGATGTGAGGAATGCAGAATTTTAAACTCACTGGTACATACATAATACTATTTCTAGATGTGCAACTTTAATAGCGATACTGTACTGTAATTATTTTTCACTATTACCGTTCTAACAGTTGGCAAAGAAGAAAACAAAACGAAAGTTTTGGAAACAGTTACAACTAGGAAGACCTCCTGACTGTCTCTGTATACACTTCAAGCGAACGGTGTGGGGAAGAGATGGACAACTTCACAAGAACAATACCTTTGTCTCTTTTCCTACCAGCCTAGATGTCAGCCAGTATCTGAAGTCCCATGCAAAACTGGGAGCCAACAACCTGTACAAGCTCTGTGCAGTAATTGAACATTTGGGAGGGCCATTTTCAGGTCATTATCAGACGTATCGACGTGTGCAAGGGAGACAGTGGGTGTGTACATCTGATACAGCTGTGTACGGAGCCACTACTCATGAAGTCACTAGCTGTGCTGCATACATGCTCTTCTATTGTAAAAAAGATTTACGACAAACAGCATAGCCATTGTCAATGGTGCATTATTTTGTACTCTCCCTTACAAGTTGTTGATCAAGTTGTTGATCACGATCACCCTTTCAATTATAAATTTGAGTGCGACTGTAATGTGATCGTGTAATAGTACCAGCGGACATCTGATGACCGTGCAGACTTGATAACACCATACACCAGCTAGACTGGTGACCAGTTTACATCAATAATTATTATTATAGCTTTATTTTTACCATAAACATACATAATTATTAATATTACACACACATAGTCATAGTGCATTAAATAATCAATGCTAAAATAATAAACAACACCTAAAAAGGTTCACTCAAGGTTCATAACGATGCAGCTCTAAAGAAGTGATTTAGCTAAGCCTCCAAGTCTTCCACTGGCTCTTGTTTCTCATCTGCATAGAGAGAGAGAGAGAGAGAGAGAGAGAACACGTACATCAAGGCATGAATAAATAATTATGCACATTCTTTTACTTGAACAGCAGCTACCAGCCAGGGTATGTCTAATTAAAAAGTTGCTAGGCAAATCGCACAAACAAGAAGATTGTAACAACATGTTGTTGGCATGTAATGTGTGAGCTGACTCAATAGCTTTGTCAGAGAAGATGAAAACATCTTCAATATACTCCAAGCTCATTTTAAGGGTGGCCGGCCACACACGCATTATTTGCAGAGGCAGTGTTTATGCAAAACTACTCGAAAACTACCTGTTGTACAGATTTCTAACCTTCACAAGACTCTGAAGAGCTGGACTACTAGCACCACCCAAAAAATCATGAAGAGAGAACAACCGACTCATAATTTTTATTAGCGGTTGAAGATCCAAGATAAAAAAACTCAACCGTTGGTGCTAGCATCCTGTTCTTTCCCTACAGCTATCTGTTTGAAGCTCTACAAAGTTATAGAGTGTTTTTTGCTATATCGATTTTACTTTTCTATTTATAAGAGTGTGGAATGTCTCGTAAATAGAAAAGTAAAATCGATATAACAAAAACGCTATCTTTGTAGCTGTAGAGAAAGAAACAGGACGCTAGCACCAACAGTTGTTGAGTTCTATTGTTTTTTATCTTGGATCTTCAACCGATAATAAAATATAAGTCCCACACCAAAAGAATTTGGGCAATGGGCACACACAATTGAGCCCAGCAATAAATACCAATCATGGACACTCTACTCACACTACAACACATAGCACCAGTCCACTCACTTTCATCTTCATCAGGGGTCCATAGAGTGAGGTTATCACGTAGGAGCTGCAGAATAAGAGTACTGTCTTTGTATGAGCTGTCAGCTTCACTCATTCCAGAGAGCTCCTTTACAGCATTGTCAAACGCATTCTGAGCCAGAGATCGAGCTTCAGCAGGTGTATTGAGGATCTCATAATAAAACACAGAAAAGTTGAGGGCTAGGCCAAGACGAATAGGGTGAGTGGCAGGTAAAGACTTCTTGGCAATATCATAGGCAGTTTGATAAGCACTGAGCGAGTTTGCAGCTGTGGCTTGTCTTTTCTCTCCTTCTTGCATGATCTCACACATGTAGCGATAATAGTCAGCTTTCCTGCAAATTTGAAACCAGATTGTAGTACTAAAAGGAATGCACATAAGTGTTGGTAACAAACCCCCCATGATTGCATATATAGCTGATTGGAGATTGGCTGTCCCATTACAAACATTAGTACACAATGGGAAAACATGTGTGTATCACACACCATTTAGGGTGTTCACACAAAAGACAATGCTTGTTTTAAGTCAATGATCATACTAGTACATGTACGACAGAGGGAGCAAAATGGACGGGCGTGGCAGGTAACAGCAAAAAAATCCACGGTGTGAAAAAGTTCTGCTCTATATACTAAGGTCAAATTGTTGAGTCGAGCCCTTACTTTGCGATTAAGGAAAACATTTACACACACACATACGAACAATCCACCCTACATTTTCTCATAGAAAATCCTTGCTTCAATGTCTTCCTGACTGACAGAGGTCAGCAGTGTGTCATCTAGGAGCTTCAAAATGTCATTGCAAATTGCCTTGAGCTCAATCTCAATTTTTCCTCTATAGGTTTTGATGATCTCCAGTCGTTGACTAGGCTCCTCGTTTTCCGGCTCTTTGCTCTCAATCGCAGTCACTACTCTCCATGAAGCTCTTCGTGTCCCAATGACGTTCTTGTAGCCAACAGAGAGGAGGTTTCGCTCCTCAATTGTCAAGCCAACCTTGAGCTCAGCAATTTTCTTCATAAGTTGAACCATTTCTGCGTACATGGAAGTTCAATGTAGCTACTAGGTTTATTATTAATCATTGCACTATCTCTCTGCTCTAAGCTAGGTTTATTATTAATCATTGCACTAGCTATCTCTCTGCTATATCCCACATCTAGTAGCAACACACAGAATATTATACCATCATATCTCTCAGCTTGTTCCGCAAGCTTCGCTTGGTATAGATAGCTCTCTCTATCTGCCATAGTATATCGCTTGTTCTGTTACTCCACTCAATCAATCAACACTGTACACTGTACTAATACTATACCGTGCACGAGGTTTTGCTTGAAGGTCGTGCCCACTGCATCAGGGAAATACCCTTGGTAACCAAGGAGACACTGACGTAAAACACACACACGTAAATATCCAATACAAGCAATGGGTCCAAAAGGGGACAACTTCACTGCTCTATATAATACCAAATTGGCAAATTTTTGGAATCATTAAATATTTTTAGACGTCCCGATCTAAATGAAAGACTGCAGGCTGCAGAGCTAGCTAGCTAGCTAGCCTCGGCCTGGAATCGGGAAAATATTCGTTCTAATTACCACGGGACGTTCCTATACAAGGGACACTTCGACTTTAGCGTATTTTTTCCTGCTCTATTCTAAGGGACACTGCAAGCCGTAATTATTTTTTTGTGTCCCGGTAATTCGGGTGAATACGGTATACTGTGCACGAGGTTTTGCTTGAAGGTCGTGCATACTGCATCAGGGAAATACCCTTGGTAACCAAGGAGACACTGACGTAAAACACACACACGTAAATATCCAATACAAGCTTGTACAACAGTCACATTTCATCTAGTGCAGTTTCCATCGCTTTCTTCGTTATCTACAGAAAAATAATTAGTAGTGACAATAAGTGGGTGCTGAACATTGAATTACCTTTCCTGCTTTAAATTTTTTTAGCAATCGTGCTTCTCTCGCCAATTCTTCAAGATCTCTGTCCGATAAACTGTGTTCACTTTTTCGCTTTCTCTTGCGCTGCTTTGGGATTTTACTTTCCAGATAGATTTTCTTCCCCTAAAGTAAACTGATACTTAAGTATATTTGTTCATAGTTAATGTCTATTACCTTTCCTTTTGCTTTTTTTGTGAGAGCACCATCTACAATAAAATATACGACCACATAGCCTCGTTCCCAGGCCACTTTTTCTACTAGTATATGCATAGCAGGGAAAATTGTGCACATGCACCGTTCACTTTACTGTAATTGTTCAAAGACAGGCTACGTACTTAGGAGACTATAGCAATGCCTAGACAGGGCCAGTAGATCTTGACAATGCAACCGAGTCATTTAAACAGTTAGCAAGCATTGAGAGCAAAGCCTGGCAGCCTCAAGAATACCACACTCGTCCTTGGTCTTTGCAATTGAAAGAGTATCTAGAATACTGAATTCCTGTTAAACTGTATGCCATAAACCAGTTTCAGCTATAAAACAAGATTCAGTCAGAGTGGAGCAAGTAGCTAACACACGCACAGTCAACAAGGAATGAAAATCTGACATGCATGCACGATTACCCAGATTCTGGGATATATGCTTAGTGTATGTGCACAAAAAGTATGCAATGTGTAACCAGTCCAATAAAAAAAAACGTACTGGGAATGTGACTATAGTCAGTCTGTGAAGTGAAACGACATACTAGACAGCTGATTTGTCATCAATAGAATTGTTAGCGATTATTGTAACGCTAGTATACTGATACACTAAGCAAAATTATCGTAACATAATTATGTACATATTCAGAAACACTAACAGTACTAACCAGCGTGTTGCTGCATCTTAGATTTTCTTTGTTTCTCCCTAGTTTTGTTTTTGTAAGGAATCTTCGAAGGGGGACGAATATGAGAAGTGAACATTGACAGATCTCTACCTTTAAGCTCTGGCATTTTGGGGAGGTGGGGCAATGCAAAGCCTTGAGCTAGAGACACTAAATCCAGCTCTGTGGAGTGTATAAGCTTTATATGTAACAAACACACAAAATATGTTAAGTTCCCTGCCTTTTGTTTGGAAAATGAGTCTGCACTCGTGCTTGTAATAAAAGTGAACAAAAGATACAAAAGCCCTTTTTCCTTTCTCAAAAATCTCCCTGGAATACAACGTATAGATGCATGGAAGAACAAAAACACAACCAACCTTTCTTTGGCTGCTAGCTGTCTCCCTGCAGAAATAAACTCCTCGGTTACTTCCAGCTCGTTTGAATACTCCTCTAAAATGATATGCTGATTTAGCTCCAAAAACTCTACATAGTTTCTCTCGGTAGGCAGAAGCATTACTAGAGCATTGCCAACGTTCCCCATTCTTGCTGTACGTCCACAGCGATGTACAAATGCCTTTGCCGAGGAAGGTGGATCAAACTGAACTACCCAGTCAACAGCAGGGAAATCTACACCTCTAGCAAGCACATCTGTGCACATTAATACACCACTGGATAAACACGAAAATTCGGAGAACAACTTTTGTCGTTTTGATTTCATTTTTCCATGCAGAGCAAGAATTTTCAACGAAGTGCACAAACGGTGAGTAATATCACTGAAGTAACTCACACAAGCACAGGTGGCAAAGAATACAATAATTTTCTTATCGGAAAACAGATTGATGAACGATAACAGCTTAGAAAACTTGGCGATAGGAGAACAGATCAAATAGTGATTGCATAGTGATTTCGGAGTGGGGGTTAAATCAGTTGAGCTCTGCTTGTCACGAACAGTTATGGTTACAGGGTTCCTCATTCCTGCTCGCATTAATGCTTTCACATCTTGTGTGAGTGTCGCTGAAAATAGACCAGTTCTCCTTTGCTTTGGCACATAGCTAAGAATTGTGTTGATGCTTTTCTCAAAGCCTAACTCGAACAAACGATCTGCTTCATCTAAGACCAGCACCTCCAGAGACCTCATTGCTGAGGCAAGATTGCTATCTACTCGTTCAAGCAAGTCAATTAAACGTCCAGGAGTGGCCACAATGACTTGGGCTCCTTGCTGGTTGATACAATCTACGTCGGTTTGTAAGTCTCTTCCTCCGATTAACAAGCACTGAGTGAGCTGACTGGGCATAAACGACTCAAACACACCCGCAATCTGTGTGGCAAGCTCTCGTGTAGGCGTGACAATTAACGTACCGACTTCATTCTTACTCCATTGTTTTTCTCGTTTAGTTAATACCTCAATAGTGGGTATGACAAACGCGAGAGTTTTACCAGAGCCCGTGACAGCTTCTACAGCCACATCTTTGTTACTCATAAAGAGAGGAATTGTAGCACTTTGTACTGGTGTCATAGAGGTGAAGCCCAGGCTACTAAGCCCATCAAGACTAGTTTGACTCAGCGGAGGATTTAAATTTGTCCAGGGTTGGCTTGACAGTGGAACCATAGATGGAACAGCCATGATATATATATCATCACTTTCAGGATCTAGGAGTACATGAACTTGAAGATGCTCGTGCTCCTATCAATATCATGCACCACATGGATTAGTTTGATGGATCGCCGCCCTCATTTGATCCCACTATACTAATCTGGTCCCCACACTTCACACGTACAAAGAAGGGGTATTAGACGAGACTAATTCTGTTTAGAACGGATGCGAAAAATAGGCCTGGTATTTTTTTTGTGCGCATGCGCGCCATTTTCGCCCAGATTGAGCGAAAAGATATAGGGTCAAAAATATGGATATGCTGTACGGTGCTAGATGGGTGTGGCCCGCCTCCTGAAAAAAGGAGGACAGGTTTCAACTCTTGTGTTGCGTAATATAGTTATGAATATTGTTAATAGTGGCGTGCTTCTAACCACAGAGCTCAGTGCAGTATAGCCAC
>VSKX01065721.1_pt1 | contig 16379 bp, 16 predicted proteins | sample 4799481 | NCBI WGS metagenome assembly VSKX01 (sample SAMN12179537, study PRJNA552185) | sponge metagenome | biome: deep-sea hydrothermal plumes; feature: spots directly above weak diffusing fluid; material: sea water; isolation source: sponge from the Swan site of a hydrothermal vent ...
TTAAAATTACTAAAAACACATACATAGTCCAAAAGCCAAATAAACCTATTTGGTTGTAAACCACACATCAGGGAAATAAAAAGGAAATTTCTAGATCAAAGATCAAAAAAAGAATTCCTATTTTAAAGAAGCCGAAGGCTTTTTTCAACCGAAGGCTTCTGAATTAAAGGGATTAAATTTTATACCAATACCCACTCTTGACATGCCCTCACAATCAATTTATCCTTGCTTAAATTACCACCCACTTAAGGCTGTTAATTAAAGTTATTGTAATTATTGTCTTTTTCAATTTGTTTTGCATGGTACAAGGCCTCTGTTTGTGGCCAAGTCTGCAATTGCTTTTTATCTGGCATGAACTGAAACCTTGTTAGAATAGCGAGCATCCCCAGACTGTACAAGGCAGTAAGCAGGAAGTGGTGTGGGAACAAACCTATAGAGTTGTTTCCTCTAAAAACCCTATTTACAGCTGTGTGCGTGTCTGCCATTGGTCACGCTTCACGGTAACAATAACGATATCTTTAATTTGTGGGGGCCACTCCAAAATTTATGTATCTAGAGTTTCAGCGCGTGCCCTTTGTTTACAATCCTGAGCTATCTGTGACAGCTGGTCCAAATAGTCCCCTCTGACTGATCCAAGAAAATTATATTAAGTCGTCCTGAGTTACTATGTATTTGAAATTATCAAAGGCATACCTTTGGTGGTTTTGACACGTGGAACTAATTCTGTTCATCCAGGTCACGTTGTCGACGGTTACAGCAGTGAACGTGCTCAGTATACGGTTCAGAATCTGATCAGGTCTTTCAATCCCAGAATGTTGAGGCCTGTTGAGATAGTGGAGTCCCCTCCCCCTTTCCCAGTCGGACGTGAGTGCCCCTGTGTGTGTGTGTGTGTGCGTGTGCGTGTGTGTGTGAGGGGTGTGATAGGGTGTGTTTGTGGGAGAGGTGGGTGCAAGTGAGTGTTTGCTGTTTCACAATCAGTTGTTTTGTCTGCGAAATTATTGCTCAGTTAGCTCATAAATTAAATTACGCCAATACCAGAAATCACTGGAATCACTGAAGTACACTAATTATCATGTACTGTCTGTGCTCGTCTGCACGGGTCATTACCTCATGGCCTTGAGTATGTTCTTCCCCCACAGGTGTGGTGCCTCCAGCTAGAGGCATGAAGGTTAAGAGACTCTCCTCTCTGATAGATTCGCTCAGCCAAAACCCTCCACCCTCCACCACCTCTACACAGAAGCCACTACTGAACTTGGCTACGAAAAAGGAGATTGCCAGGTTCAAGGCACAGTGGCTCAAACAAGTCATTCCTCACATTAGTAACACTCTACCAACCGTGGAAGGTAGGTGTCAGTCGTTTGTATGTTGTGAACACACTCGTTATTCGACTAACTATGTATACAGACATTCTTAATGAACATGCAATGGAGGTTGATGCTGGACCCACTGACGTTACAAGCCATTCCATTCCTCACGCTAATCACAACCTCAACCCCTCCTTAAAAGTGAATATTATTAATTTCAACAAAGATCTTTTAAACAGCGTTACCACTGTGATCAAACAGTGGACTCCAACGATGGAAGGTGAGGTCTCGTAAAGAATTCATATATTATAGTAACTAATTTCAATAATCGAGAAAAATAAATAATAGTGCTCAACTCATATCTCTAGGGAACTGTGCCGTTAAAATTTGCTTTTGTTACCAAAATAATGTAATTTTTAGAAACTGCACTGGTGGTTGTCTGATTATATGCCTGGGATTATATGCCTGGGATCTTGTGAGGTTATTTTTTTAAGCTCCATAAATGGATTCAGTGTGATTCCATTCCATTGCCCCGGATGTGGCTCTTGAGTGGTTTGTTAAGTACACTGCCTGTGTCTGAACTGTGGTCATCTGAAGTGGCCACTTTTTTGTCTGGTTGCAAACATTTTTATAGCTACACAGCCAGCTGGAAAGAGAATTGCATTGCCAGTCTGTATACCTGTACTAAAATATCTTAACTGGGCAGCTTTGTACATGCGTGTACAGTTCAAAATATCACTATTTTATGCTTTTATTTATGCATGAGGTATTATTTCCAACTTTTAGTGATCGACCATTCCTAAACATTTGTGTGCAGACCACAGATTTTTTTAAGCCCAAATGTGTCATTTTCCCGAACTAAAAATAGAATCTTCCGGTGCTTTGCTACAGATATTGCCACTGAAAAGAGATTGTCCCAAAGTGAAGAATCCTCTGAGGCAGCTGCTTCGAGTGAACAGAAGAAAAAATCCACTGAACAATTAGATGGCTTCTGGTAGTTTATTGTTATTTTTTTTTTATAATTATAAACATTTTACCTTAGGGTTTTTATCTTCCATTATAATTATTAAAGCATATTTCCGTGGTCTTATTTTCGTTGTATGCCCTGAGCACGTGATTATAGTAGCCTACTGTCTGCAGCTACTATTCCAATGTTCAGATTTTCATGGGTTAATTTTTCATTTCGGGGCTCTCCGTAACGAAAATAAAACCCAACGAAAATCTCTCGTTAGCTATACGGTATTCATTTCCTGTGTTACCTTTGACCTGATAATGACATGATGTACAGCTGTTAATGAGGTGGATGGTGTTAATAGGCAAGGTGTGAAGTGCCCTGTACTCTTATACTCTAGTCATAGAGATGGCAGCAGGACTAGCCCAAGACACGCTTCTAGCAACCTTCTTCAATGAATATTTGTCTATGGAGGTATGGAGACAGTCACTAGGTCATTATTCATGGCCTGTGGCTAGGAGAGAATGTATGGAATGATTCGTAAGCCTCATTTTGAAGTGACAGAAATGGTCAATGGAATGGTGCTGTGGTTTTGAGGCTTTGTGAATGAGGCTTAATGACCCTAATTGTTGATGTCGGATAATTAATTTAGTCCCGCAAAACACCTGCAGGGAATTAAACCTCAGGCGAAATGCGTATAATTGTGCTTGGCATTTTTGTGTAGGTAGCTCATGTGCGTATGTGGTTGAATCTTGAAAACACAACTGTCCATGTGATTGCTCTATTATGCATTCTACCCATGTCGGAATGTGTGAATGCTTTTTAAAGGAAATACGAGAAATTGAATAACAAACTCTTCTCTGCCACCAAAACAAGTTAGCTGCATAGTTTGGTTTTCCTCCATGCTGTGATTGTTAGGCTGAAATGTACGAAACCTTGATACAACTAAAGTCTATTCCCGTTCACCTGGTCCCCGGAAGTAAAATGTACACATAATTATTCATTGATAAAACATAGTGACCTTTTGACTGGCTAATCCTACAACAATTTTGAAGCGATAGTTAGACGCAGGGTTTAATTAGAAACAGAAAGTATGACCAAGATACAGTGCAAAAACGGAAGACGAGGTGAATGCGAATAGATTTTTAGTGAGGCATCTATATCTGCAGGTGTTTGGTGTACGGCTCGAGTATAGGAGAGGATGTATACAGGAAGTGGGAGGTAACCCGTTGCCTGAGCTGCGACAAAAACAAGAGCTTGTATGGAAGTGGTGTGCTCAACATCGTTGGGATTATTTTCTCAAGTAAGTGGATTTGCAGTAATAGGTTAATTTTCTCGCTCTTTTTAATTATAGCCCATAATTTAATATACCACCTATTGAAAGGGCAATTCATATGTTAACCTCCAACTGTAATTCATAGCCACACACCACACACAGAATCCCAACACCACACACACACAGAGGTATGCATGCGCAATGTGTGTTCATGTATATATTGAAAAAAGAAAGTCATGATTCTGCCCTCCCAGCACGCGCACACACACACACACATTCACATACATAGGTCTCGACTGTACGTTGAGTATCGACTCTGTGCACTCTTGTTCCCTCGTCAGACAAGGGACTCCACTCCAGTGGTTACCCGAGAGTCAATTGTATCTCCATGGGATCAACAAGAGGATTGCAGTTGGCTGCAGACTACCCCCACACTAGATTCCAGTGAGATTTTGTTGTGTGTTTAAATTGTGAAAAACCACCAATATAAGATGTGAGAAACTGTAGCCTTTGATAAAGTTAGCTGCATCCACAAAGTAAACTAATTGTGGCAGCTAAAGAATGATTTGGTCAACAGTACAGACTCTGCCAATTAGTGTGTGGTGTGCATTTTTTTTCAGAGGTCCTCATTAGAGTGTGTTGTGGATGTGAATGTGTACAGTACATGCACTCTTACTATCCCATTTGTCACTTTCACTGCCAGACTTCTGGTATTTTAAGTACCCACATTACACAGTGTAATTAATAGCTGGTGTTCAACTTGTATGCCCTCATTCAAACTAACATTTGCCAGTAGAAGCCTGTTAATGGTGCTCGTGATAGCCGTGATGATATCCCGTGCATGCATACACATCTGTCTGTATAATTAAGGGTATGTTCTTTTAACTGTGTTATGCATTGTATAGAATAAATGTTATTAGGCTCACCTGTGCATTCACATGCACGTACACTCACGATATTATTATACCCTTTAATGGTAAATTCAGTAATTGTTTTTTACTTGGTTTTCCACCTTAGGGTATGAAAACTACAAGCATTTGAAAGGGTTTCTCTCTTTTACCCACGGCAATACTCTTATCAATATCTGGTTGAGTTTGGAGGCGTGGGAGCTGGGTGTGGCCAATGACAGGACAGAGCTGGGTGCTGTACGAGAGCAGTGCTTGTCCATGCCAGGACTCGCCAAGGTGGGTCAGGCAGTGACATAAGTCGGTTAGTACCATCCCTTGTCATGATTCGCCACCTTGCCAAGTTTGTTGTATCTCAAGAGATGTCTCCGTCTGGAAAACCGTCTTGATTAGATGTTGTACAACCTTCTCAAACCCAAACAGCTGCTATATTTTGGTTTTTACGTACATGTGACTATTTTGATACAGCTCCAGGACCTGTGCATCGGGCCTCAAGAGGCTGGTACCTGGGTGGAGGCAATAAAGATAAAGTGTGAAGACAGACTGTTTAATTATTGGTTACCGAGATTCAAACAAAGAGGTCAAAGGTAGGCTGTTTGTCAACTGTACAGGTGCTTATTGTGATATTCATTGCGGGTGCTCAAAAGATCAAAGGTGTTTGTTACATGTTGTACCACTTCAAAGAAAGACAGTGTATGTACGTATTACACTCTCCAGTGCACATTCGATTGCCATAATGTCATGTGACATGCCATGTGACCCGAGTGACCCGAACGAGCCGTTTAGAAGTGGACTGCATTGCAACCGAATTGCTGGACGTCCTTTTGAGAGTTTCCTTCAAAGGTGACTGAATATTATACTCACCAAGAATCATCAGTTCTTGTCACTAGTCAATGAATCGACTCCACACATTTTATCACTCATAAGGACATACGCATGTACATGTGTGAATTCACTTCATGGCTCTAGCAATAGAAGCTACCTATGATTATTTACTGCATTTTATGCCTCCTTTTCTCACGCTGACTGTATAACCGCAGCTGTGCCCCTGATGTGTGTACTTGTCAGTCTCTCACCCTTTCCTATCCAGCTCTGACTCTAAGCATTGCATACACTGGGTAAAGTTCTGGGAGGCTCTGGACTGGACTCTGCTCATTCAGCAATCTCGAAGTGACCAGTATGTGATCCGAGAGGGCTGGAGACTGTGGAGTCTGTACATAGAGTGGCATGGTAACCTAACCAAGTGTGATTTTAGCCGTAAATGTGACGTACGATTGTCTGATATCCATCACTTTGTTGACATGGTGTGTTCTTACATACTAGAAACTGTGCGTTATTGAATTCTGTGGCTGCCTACTGAAGCTCTGTGTGTTGCCAGAGGTTACGTATTTCTCATTGCCTGTATGCAATCCTGAAGTAATTTTATCTCCTTATTTCTTGTTGCTCGAAATGATATCTCCATATTATTATGAAGAGGGAATGCACTCGTAGGAAAATTTTTGCTTTTCCATATGATTTGGTAAACCTATCGATATCTCGTGGAATGAGCCTATACTTATATCTACCAATAGTAAGATTTTTGATCATCTGTGTGTGCTTCAATCGCATTCTTCACAGGTAGTGACTCTCTAATAGATGCCTGTATTCCACGTGAATACAGAGAAAGCCTTTTGAAGAGTCTTACCGAGTCTAATAGATGCTCTGTTCTCAAAGACTTGACTATGATTCAGGTGCTGTCATCAATTAGTGCGTGACCACCCGTTCCCTTTGAAGTTAATGCTCTTCTGTTGTGTACATAATATGAATTCCTGACTGAAATATCATTAATTTTCCCACCATTGGTCACTAACAGGATGCAGTACTGTCAAGTCTCAAGAGAGTCTGGACTCAGTTTTTACGACTGGACAATCTCTTATTCACACAGTGAGCGGCATACCAGCCATGCCTTGTGTCTGAGCCTCCCTGTTTTAAATACACACTACTCCTCTAAAAATATACTTTATAGGAGCTCACATTCCGTTTGTCTAAGTTGTGACATTGCCCTCTAGCTGTTGAGTTAGCGCTGTTTAAATGCTTCCTATTTCCTTGTGATAATTATTTGTATAATGATTAAAAAACAATTTTAGGTGTGTCAACACATTTTCTTTGTCGGAAAATGCTGACTCTAACGTTAAGACGTCCGCCAAAAAGTCATGGAGCTCCAAAAGACAAAAAAAAGCCAAGCGTTTAGAAGAATGGATGCTCGATTTCAAAAGAACAGTTTTGGAGCCTCTGGGAGATTTCGAGTAAGCTGAGACAGTTCCAATCCAATAATTGATATAATTACATTTCATTAATTTTGTGTAGAACTCTATTATGCTTCGAGCAGTATCTATTCACGGGATGCGGCCCCAAGTCTCAACCAAATATCAACTATCAGCTGTGGAAAATGCTCAAGAATTTGGATCGAACTACAGAACTTAAAAGACGAGATTCGTTAGCTATTCAAATCTACCAGAATTTTCTCTACCTGGGAGCAAAGCGATTCCTACATTTGCCAGACTCTCTGTTGGGAGAAATTGAAAACAAAGCTGAAGTGGCACGTCCAAGTAGCCCCACACTAAAGGCACTGACAGAGTTCTCATCACTCTGCTTGAAAGATACAGTGAAAAAATTTATCACCGTAAGCCAAGGCTCGAGTTCCAACAAATCGTTAGACAGCTTACCACCTCTGCACAACATCAGGAACGTTGCCCGGAGGAGAAGTAAGGTATGCGTGTGTGTACCGTATATTGTATGGGGGTACTGGTGTATGCTCACATGTACTTCCTCTGTTTGTGGGTATGTAGCCGGCTCTAACTGAATTCATACATCTTGACAATTCACAACCAGATTTCAAGTGCCATGCAACAGCGTAATGAGGCCCAGCATCTCTTGTTCACATTGACTGGGTGCGAGGGGCCTATCTCTCACCTGCTGCAAGCATTCAGTAATTTCCTTGACCATCAGTCATCTCCCGCTCAACAAGGGAAACTTGTCAACAGCGTTTGTTTTTGGCTCGAAGTTAAAAAATTCCAGGTAAATTCTTATCAGTACTTATGTAATTAATGCCTTAATGCTCTAGGCCATGTTTGTAAGTGAGACCAGTATCAGGGTGCTCTTTCACAAAGCAGAAGCCATTGTGGATAGATATCTCGATACAGCCTCTCAGCCGTGGATAAAAGTGAGACATGTAGGCATAAAAGTGGTCACATTATGCAGTGAATATAATTGTAGATGAATTTGTGAATGATATTTAGTATTACGTTGTGTCTGTTTGTCAGGTGACAGTACCCAGTGAGGTGACAATACAGGTGCTATCAGCTCTAGGAGACCTACAGAAGGTTGAGGTGTATGCTCACCTGGAGAGGCTTCACCAGTTGCTTGTCACGACCCAAGAGATTGTGTTTGAGGACATGGCGCCATATTGGGGCACGTTTTGCTCCCAGTACACTAGCCCAGATGGCTCCACCGTCTCAATACCACACTGTACGTTGTTGAGCAAGCAGTGTTGTTAAGCGTTTAGAATGACAAGCAGCGTTGTTAAGCATTAAAAATGCAAAGTGGGTAATTATGCAGAATTAATCCAGTGCTGTTTATAGTGTGTTAATTGATTCTTAGACTAATGACTGACATATGCTCTGCCTCTGCCCTGCAGCTGGTGACATTAGTCCCCCTCTTCGAACCCGAAGACCCACCTTACAACTCCCACCCATCACACGACCATTCATTACCACACCACTACTGTCATTCTCTTCTCTCAAGGGACTACAATGGAGAACTGCTTTTTAGTCGCTCTCTTCAAAAGTGTGTGATGCTATTGCTAGTGTACATTTTTGTGTTATTCTGTGAAATCTTAGTAATGTCTGTTTTTACATGCATGTAATAATTCCAACGAGTAAGCAAGCAGTGTTGTTAAGCGTTAAGAATGGCATTGTGAGCCTGCAAAATGAGTAAGCTGTTTTGCGCTATTGGAAATCAAACTTTTTAACTTAAAATTTTTTTATGGTCATGTATAATTGTACGTATGTTAGGAGTATTGTTATATAAATTATGTACTAGCTATAAAAAGAACGCCTTTAACAAATAACAGTGAAGACATTATAACGCAGTGATAGAAATAATCGCCGTGAATCACACACAAGAATATATAAAACATTATTAATAAGTTATAATGCTGATGATGCTATATAATTTTATGTTAAGGCTGTGAGGGCCGATGAGGTTGAGTGACAATTAGATACAATTCTTATATTATTAGGCCTACATTTTCTAGGCATTTAATTTGGGCCAGCTTCACGCCTTTTCTTACACAACCCTGTCTGCCTTCTCTTTTTTTTTCAAGTTTTGTTAATAGTTCATTGGCTTTCATTAGCCTTGCAATTTGTAGTAGTCCATTTTCCCATCTCCATGATGATAATCGACAAAAAACATTATTAGTTAAAGGACTTCTTAGCGAATCAACCTGATTAGGCAAGCCTTTGAGTGTTTCGTCGCAAGGTGAACAGTTCTCAGCATTCTTTCGTCGCTGAAAAAAAAAGGGAAAAATGATTGATACGGTAATTATTTGTATAGCTTAATACTTGTATGGCCATAGTAGCTGGTTTTAATTGTTAATCTACCTCAGTTGTCTGTGTAACCAAAATGTCGATCTTTTCCACAATTTCTGTTGCAGTGAGCGTATCGTTTTCATCGTTTTCAACTGCTTTCAGCGACGGACATATACTTAAATCCTTCAGAGATGCACCCTTATATTTATCCAAAAAAAGTTTGATATCTTGTGTAATAGTCCTAGCATATTCACAGTAGAGCTGACGAGGCTGTGAAGAAAAAAAAAGATTGTTAATGCATTGCATACAAATAAAAAAAAAAGCTTACATTAGATGAAGGCGCAGGGTTTTCATCCGAGCTATTTTTCAAGGTGTTATTAAGTGTAATGGTGATAGTGTTAGTTGGTGTCAGTTTAGCTTCTAATCGACATCGCTTGTAGTCCTTATTCAAGTCGGAGGACGGGTCTTGTAGGCCGTGTATATAGTTTCTGCACCTGGTCCATCCATGTAAATTGCACTGCAGGATTGATAATCATTTATCCATGAGCTAGCTCCCAACCATATCAAAACGCAACATCAAAGGCAGATATTAGCTAAATAGTGCTTACCTGTTTTTCTAACTCTGACAAACTTATACTTCTGGGCTTAACCCTTCGCCGTTCAATAGGGTGCATCTGCACACTACTCAATCCAAACACAAGAGTTAGGACTATTAGGTAGAAATTCATTGTCAAGTCTGCAGGTCTTGAAATGTTCTACTGTTCTGCAAAAAATCTTGTGGTTTTAAAGTGATCTACCACCTCATGTAGAAGCCGCCCTCAATTCCTTCTTCAATTTCCATGTGGTCATGACTTATTATGGCTTCATTATTATTTGCCTACAGTACATGTTAGCTAATGGGGTGCCATTGTCTCAAAATAGTTATCGACCAGCATCTTATAGCTACTTTATGACATGCGTAACCACATTAAAACTCCACGACGATAATTAGAATAAAACAACTGTATGGTAAAGCCACAAAATTAAACACTTTCTACTGCGTAATAACTCTAGACAGTAATGAGTTTACATCGTTTACAGCACACTTTCTAGCATTTCTAATAGTTGAATACCCGTCACTATCTACAGCATCCAATTCAAGCAATAGTTGAGTCATAACTTCTTCTAGAATTTTTTGTTCTTTACTCCCTGGAATGGCACTGGGAATTTGACTCCTCAATTGTTCTAGTTTACCGACAATCGAATTAATGACTCCAAGCTTCTTTTGCACAGCAGGTAGAGATAGTTCACGTTGATTGACTTCAAGGGGTTGCTGGTTAACTTGAGAAGGTTGAACACCTCCGGGGGAATGTTGGTCGATTGGAAGAGGTTGCTGGTTACTGACTTGAGGGGGGTAGTAGTCAACTCGAGGTGTTAGCTGGTTAATTTGATCACCAACAGGAGTTTGTTGATCGACTTGCTGGTTACTGACTTGAGGACGGTAGTTGTTGGCTTCAGGGGAATGTTGTTTGGTAGCTTGAAGGGGTTGCTGATGACCTTGAGGAAGCTGATCGCCTACAGGAAGGTGATTAACTTGGGGATGTTGCTGGTTATTCACTTGAGGCGGATGGCGGTCGACTCGAGGACTGGGTTGCTGGTGAACTTGAGGGGGATGCCGGTAATTTTGAGAAGGATGTAGAGAATACTGCCACCGTGGATCGTCCCAAGTGGTAGCCCGAGTGCTGTGGTCAACAAAGAACGGCCATCGAGAAAAAGGATCAACTTTCATTTCCCAACCATGGGGAAGAGGGTGAAACGTTTGCCTTGCCATAAGTCTTGATCAGATTATAAAGTAGAGACTGAGATGAGTACTTGGTAGAACTGTTTGACTTAATATACTTCCAATAAATCATCAAGAAAATAGAAAGAGAGAGCGAGAAGTAAACAGAATGTTGTGATCTTTCACACGCTTTCGAGAATTATTATTTCTAAATAATGCGCTGTTTGACCTCTGTAGACTCGTAGAGAAGAGTTTGAAGTTCAAAAATTTGAAGTTTGTTTACTCAGTTTATTTATGGAGACTAGCGGTGGGGTAGAGGATGGTAGTGAACTGCTTATGTCCACTGAGACCCTAGGCTGTGATTCTCCTGTCATGTGGCCAGATCATAACTTTTGTGAGTACAGTATTGTAGGCTAGCTACAAATTGTAGCTTGTATATTGTAGTACAATGTCATAATAAATATTAAATGCATCTAGACCTAGTACCTAGATCTGTACATTTTATTACCTCAAACTACTTTGTATTCTTACAGTTGGGGACTTTGATCCACTGGTAAGCTATTACATTGGTTGTAGAATAGTATATACATGTATATCTATTTGAGATCTCTATTAGCTACTGTACACGTAGCTATTTATAATCAAAATGCATGCAACTAGATCTAGTTACGTTGGTATGGAACTAGCATACTAGCCCTCATTTTCGCTAGGCCCTGCAAAGGTTATCAATGTATTTCTATCCAGCATTTGTCCTCTGCTGCACCGAAGTGGTTAAACCAGAGCTTACGTGTAAACGACCAGACGATATCAGGTATTAATCACTTTGTCTGATAATTGTGAGGTTTTTGTGTGTGTGTGTGTGTAGAATTGTCCTCACTGACTCAGTCCCAGCTAATGGAGCGTATTCGAACTCTACAGAACCTTGCTTATAAGCTGGGAGTGGAGGAAGGTACCCATATACCAGTAATTCATTATTGTATGACAGGTTTCAAGGTGATTGTATCACGAATGTAAAAAAGAGGACTACTATCTAAGAGCCACTTGGCCATTCTGTCCATATAAGTTCATTTGTTTCTCTACATAAAGGCCCAACATTAATTTGGCTCTTTGATTAATTTTTACAGTAGTGTATTATAATGCTCTTGTTCTATAGACTTTACTCCTTGCAGCCCGGGAAATGACTAGAGGGAGCTGCTTGAACGTATTCAAAACCCCATCAACATCACAGCCCAACAAGAAAGCAAAATAGTCTTCAAAATGAAAGCAACATTAAAACTCCTGACGAACACATCACATGTTACGTATGTATTACGACAAACTTGGTAGTGTGTATTATACCAATAATCGATGTTCACAAACAAACAATCACACAGATAAAAACATAGCTGGCCGGCCGTAAAAATACTACACGATTTGTGTACTGGTAGTTTTGCTAGTACTAGCGTAGTCCTTTGGTAGAGAGGCCAGCAACGAGAGACGGTCATTGTTTAGACTGCTCTCATCTATCCCCTCATCGATATCGGGTCTTTTCTTCTTCGTTAGCTGCTTTATGAGTCTGTGGCAGTACTTGATAATTATCAGACAAATGACTTTGATGCATTTCAGAATGGCCTTGAAAATAGTTCGACAGAAAAAATAGATTCCACCGACGTATGCAAACACTGCATGATAGGCACACCACAATCAAAAGAAAGAGACACACGGGAGGTATAATTATAGCTACAATAATTATACAGTAATTACCGGTAACGAATGTGAAAAATCCAATGTTGTAGTTAAAAACGCAAAAACCCTGCACACAATGAAACATAACACATGCTGTTTTCTATTGGAAAAAACAAACAAAAAACAACCAGACTTGTTATCGGTACTCACAGGTCTATCGTCTATGTCCATTGTGTACGTAGGTGAAAGGCAATGGAACGGCTCTATACTAGGGTGCTTCACACATTCAACCAAATCCTTATCTACACAATTAGACACCCCAGCATTCTCGCAAGAGTAGCACTGTATCTGGTTTGTCAGTTGACAGAGGAGTAGGAAATCGTACGAACTTTCGATGCACGCCCACGACACATAGAGCCGTGTGAACCAGATGAAAAAGCACAGAGTGAGCACAGAGTACAGTCCAATAACGTTGCCAATAATTGCCACTGCCTTTTCTGAGCGAGTCACGGGATCCGTTTTCTGTGTGCGTGTGTCAGTATGAGTATGAGCATGTATGCGTGTGTGGGTACTTGTATGTACATGTATGTGCATGCAAGGGTGTGTGTATGTATGCATGAAAAACACAGTTATAGCAATTTTCTTACCATAGTTTTAAAAGGGAACCAGCCACGAATGAGGAGTAGCACCATAGTCACAGCTGTCCAACCAAACGACAGAATCAACACGTCCATGACAATAATAGCAGCCCTTTGAGACATATACCTGACACATACAGTAAACAATAATTATGTCAACTATACAAAAGAATAAAACTGACCTCCAATCTAGTAGTACTCCGTTGGCCAGACCTTTGTTGACAGCTATTACCATTAGCACTCCCACCAACATACAGCTAGTCATGATCCACGAGAGATGGCCTCGGAATTTTAACCACAACAGGCCAAGAAAGTATGTCTATTAAAATGGTAGATGCACAGTAGCTACTATACTAGTACACATACGTGACAGAAAAGTAATTATTTATGGGATTTATAGTTTGTAGAGTTCGTGCACTAATAGTTTAATGGCTGGTTTAATATGACGCTGGAGCTTACGTAGCATCTAGCGTCAGGAAACACTTGAATAGAGCTAAGTTTTATTCCAGCGTACATTTTAGTGTCAGCATTTTGACGCTACAATATAAAGCCAGCTGACAGAAGGTCAAATGATACAGAACTTTAATTGTCTAAGTCACGTAACGAAGTTGGACACAAAGAGTCACTAGTTTGGAGAGATCATATTGGGCTACTGTAAATTATACAACTCACTATAAACAGGGAGAGAACAGGGAGATCCATCACCCTCCCAAACACTTGGTAGTTGGTCAAGTCAATCGTGGTGTTTCCCTGAAGAAGAAACAGTCCAATAAAAACACGATTGGTTCATTTTTTACTCACAAATGCATTTTCAGGCAAGGAAGGCCTGGTGTTTCCACAACCAAGAATGTCAAAGAGAGGAGGTTCATTGAAGAACTCAGCTAGACTGATTGCAAGAAGGGTCAAAGCAATCAATAAGTGGAGCAGTTGTAATATAGTACGTAGAAATCCTCCCCTACGTGCTCCCATCTTTGAGCTTCTTTCTTGCTTGTACGTACGTCCCAGGCTCCAGGCTCCTACTCCTACTATACTGTACTAAGCTGAGCTCGACCTCACCAGGCACTGCACCGCAGAGCTAGCTAGCTGTTTTGCAGATTAACAAGCCCCACCCACCCCTTTTTTGACCCTCATGCATGACGTCAAACCGGTGGTCAAAGTGCGCATTATTTAGAGTTTCTTTAATTATTAACCAGGTGTTTCAAACAGGCTTCTCTGTCGCGCATGCATGCTATCTGACTAGCGTATATTAAGTTCTGCAAATGTTCAGTTAGCTCTACTAACAACCTGCTGTAATTTTTTGGCGAAAAGATCTGTCTTCTCTAGTCATTCAATCTGGAATCTGGAAATGGTATCTCATCAGAAAGTTAAAAATTGAATGGGTGTGGTTTAGTAGATGATCAAAGGATTGTGACCTCAGTGTTGATATCATGTGACCAGAGTCATGTGACCATAACAAAGGGCAGGTGCAAGGCATGGCGCGCGTGACAGTAGAGCTAGCTAGAGGTGTGCGAGTGCAAGTCGAGTAGAGCTAGCTAGCTATAGTAGCTAGCAGAGACTCTTGAGTACGAGTAGTTCTAGCGACTAAGTGTAGACCAAGTATTAGTAGAGTAGGCCTACAATGGATGGATCCAAGAAGATTTCATTCGACAAACTAAGAAGCCTCCAAGGGCCGAACAGTATCGAGTCAGTGCCCCTCCTGCAGTCTGTCAAGTCTGATCCCCCACCAGATCGCTTGATGTTCACTTATATCATATTCTTTATTCACGGAATTGGACACTTACTACCCTGGAATTTTTTCATCACAGCTAACTTGGTTAGAACGAGAGAAATATTTGGCATGCACTTGACCTCTCTTCTTGTAGCTGTGTTTACTACAATTTGCATTGTTTGACGATATTAAATTATAACATGCTGAAGCCTAGCCGACTATATGCTAGAACAACTGCATTATGTTCCTACTAAAGGGTTTCGTTGATTTCTTTGTACACATCATATTACCTGATGTTTCTTTGCATGCCGTAAAATGATTGATTTCTTACTTTCTAGTACTTTGAAACCAAGTTCACATGCCCAAAGGAGGCCAATTCCACGTGTGTTGGGTTTGAGAGCAGCTTTGAGAACTATTTCTCTGTGGCTGCTATGGTTCCAATCTCTCTCATGACAGCTGTCAATATTTGGCTTCAGTCAAAGTGAGCACATGCTCCTGTGGTTTCACTTCAAAGGATTTACTACCCTTTGTTAGGCTCCTCATTGTTTTACAACTTACAATCCTTTTGTAATTCCTAGAGCCTCACTCACTATAGTGCTTGTGTTACATGTTTTTTACCCCCCTTCCCCCTCTCCCTCTAGATTGCAATACCAATATCGAATGATTCTTTCACTGGTTATCATGCTGGTCCTCTTTGCACTCACCGTTGCATTTGTTGGTATTCCCACTCAGTCTTGTAAGTAATGGGTGCAAATGATTGTGTTTGTACGTAGACCATGTTACTTAACACAAATCACTTCTGTAGGGGTGGATGAATTCTTTGGTGTAACATTGGTGATGGTTATAATCTTGAATAGTAAGTGTTACAAACTGTGGTGTATGCTGTATATAACAGTTGTACAATTTTTCCTCCTTTGTAGTTGCATCTGCTATATTCCAGAGCAGTACGTTTGGTTTTGCCGGGGTGTTCCCACCAAAATATACCTCCATAGTCCTCAGTGGACAGGTGAGACGCTCTATCAGTTATGCTTTTGTTACTCTCAACGTTTGTCTCCAGGCAAGTGCTGGTATATTTGCTGCCGTTGCCCAAATCTTCTCTCTGGCTTTGGTAGGGAACCACTCTAGCAACAGTGCCTATGGGTACTTTGCTGTTGCTCTCCTGGTTGTGATCATCTGTCTTGTGTCATTCTTCTTAATGCTACCACTGGTACGGAATTCTCATTAGTTGTTGGTTAATATCCATCCCAGAAGTGTAATAAAATTACATATAATATTTATGTTATTTAGAAATTTGTTAAATTCTATCTGGACCAGACGAGTTATAAAAATATCAAGTCAAAGCAAGCGGCAGGTGAGTTGGAACTATCTAAAGCGCCAACGTACTTGTGTGCTTAAACATTGCCAATAGTAGTACATGCGTGTGAAGATACTTAAGGGTGCTCGCACACTACGCCCACGCACATTTTGTAGGGTAAGCATTTATGCAAAACTACTTGTTGTACAGCTTTCTAACCTTCATAAGACTCTGAAGAGCTGGACTACTAGCACGCACCCAAAAAATCATGAAGAGAGAACAAACGGCTCATATTTTATTAGCAGTTGAA
>VSKX01066925.1_pt1 | contig 16375 bp, 11 predicted proteins | sample 4799481 | NCBI WGS metagenome assembly VSKX01 (sample SAMN12179537, study PRJNA552185) | sponge metagenome | biome: deep-sea hydrothermal plumes; feature: spots directly above weak diffusing fluid; material: sea water; isolation source: sponge from the Swan site of a hydrothermal vent ...
TATGCTCAATATGCTGTTGATAGGCAGTATCTGCAAGTGTATGTTCTGCAAAATCCAGTAAGTGATGAATAACACCTAAGGCCGTTGCAGCAGGAATAGCCTCCCATAAAACATCAGCTTGAGCATAATGCTGTGTTGCCAACTGTTCAATATAACACGCTAATAGTGCTGAATATTTTTCATTATCAGCACGATTTGAATATGCTGATTGTCCATGAGCAAGCTTAAACACAGCGCTACATCCTTGAAAAATGCCGTGCAATGACATGCCAGCAGGCCCATTACTTGCCTCATCCCAATCAAAAATAATGATTTCATCCTCTTTGAATGCTGCTTTTTCAGTACACAAATCACCATGATTTAGCGTGAAAGGTAACATATTACTTTTCGCAAGATAGGTCTGCAAATAGGGTAAACGCTGACCCAATAGCTGTGTATAAAGTGCTGCTTTTTCTCTCCCTATAAAATGAGAGGCACTAACAACATTTTCTTGGATTTTGTACAAAATGCTATTTGGATTGAGAAATTCAATAAAGTTTTGTAATAAACCATCACTATCAACAACAGGAAGCGCATTGAGCAATGTTTGTTCCTGCATCGCATTGCTTTGCAGCGAAGCATAAGTAGATAATAAGCTTGCTAACTGTTGACGATCTTGATAAGCATGTAGCCGTTTTCTTCCGTAATCCTCAAAGAGGATAGCAGCAATATCATACTTAAAATCAATGACATGAGGTGTATTAAGTGGCATGACTTGTGCAATCAACGATGTCATTGCTAACGCATCTGCACGATGTACTGGGACAACTTTTAGGTAGGCCGTTGCATGATGATTAACAAGTTTAAATAAATTAAACCAACAGGGTAAAAAGCTAATTTCTTCGATGGATGTGTAACTAAACTGAGATTTAGCCCACTGTATTTCGTAGTTATCACTCATTATTTCTGATCCCAAAAACCTTACAAATATTTTTTAGGAATAAATAGTACAGTTGATTACACTGCTATGATTAACTTCCAGACAAAGACGGCTAGATTTCAGACTGGAGTTTTAACAAAGCCTGCACAGCAATTTGTTTCGACAAACCTCATCTATTTTGAAACCGTTAAAAATGATCGGGTTGGGGTAACAAAATTGCGTTTGTAACCAATAGTGTTCGGCACGATTTTTATGATTTTAAAAGCACCCCCTTCCTCCAATAAGTTTTGGATGAAGGGCTTCACTGGCTGAAAGCGATTAAAAACAGGAAAACTAACCCTTCGCCAAACGACTAAACTGTAATTCCCATTGCCTTCCATAGCGCAACTGTTTAAACAATGGAATATTCAGTGTTGGCGCATCATCATCGACTCTATTAGGCAACAAAGAATGTTTGGCGATAAAATCAGGTGTTTTTGCCTGAGTGTGCATTGGAAGAGCGCCCAATTGTTCACACCAACGACTTTGCACCTCTTCACTGAGGGCAAACTGAAGATACATTTCTGCGAGTATCGCTTGTTCATTTGAAATATGCTTTGGCATGAAAAAACCATCTTCAGTTGTACAAGTGCCTTCCTTAGGAATAGTCCAATCAACGGGAAGCCCGCTTTTTTTAAAGGCTAAGGCATTAGTCAGTGCGCGAAACGCCAAAGTGACTTTTTTTTCTTCAAACAGACGTTCCATACCAATGCTGTAATCAATAACGCCCAATTGCTTGACAAGCTTACGCATAAAATACCAACAAGGTGACATGGCTGTGGGCATATCGTTTAACCGTCCTCCTGCTGTCACTTGTGCAATGGGGAAGAAACCATTCCCTCCTGGATAAAAGGCAATTTTATTTTTATAGTGCGTATCTAGCAATTCACGCCAGCTTTTAATCACATTGACTTGTTGTGTATGGTAAGTGAGTACATAGGGCATACTATACGCATGAATAATGCCTGCTGATAATCCTTGTGCGCGTTGTGATAAGGTTCTAAAAACTGTTTGGAATTTTTCAGAAAAAGGGCGAACTTCATTATGCCTAGCCGCCTCGTGTGCCGCTAAGGTGTTACACCAAACAAGATCAATATTAGCAAGTGTTGAGGGTAGTTGCAGACCAATATGAGGAATATAGTCAATGTGAATTCCCGTAGCTGCCTCAAAAGGTTTATTGACACAATGTTGGATAGCCTCACTCCATCCTCCTTTCCAGCCAAGTAAGGTTAATGTTGGCTTGGATGATGAACGACGCAGTGGGTTATCAATATGACTGGGGTAATGTTTCAAGGAGTCCTCCTTTTTTCCAAACCGTTTGAATAAACGCTCCTGCGGGCTTACAAGCTACTTGATGACCGTTATCGAGGGTAATAACTGCTTTTAAAACATCAATATGGAGTATGTCACCTGTATTAAATAAAGCCTGATCATTCGGGTTCTCAAATGTTAGGCAAGGTAAGCCAACATTCGTTGCGTTACGAAAAAAGATCCGCGCAAAATCAACAGCAATAATCGCTCCAACCTTGTTGAGTTGCAAACTGCGTATGGATGTTTCACGGCTAGATCCACAGCCAAAATTAGCACCTCCAATAATCACATCACCCGCTTTCATTCGTGGTTGAATACTGGCATCAAACCCATTAAAAAGACCTTTTTTGACTTTTTCAGGATCAAGGCTAAAAAATGAAGGCGGATGAATAATATCCGTGTTTAAATGATCACTAAAACACCATACCTTTCCTGTGAATGGTTGTATATTTTTATTGATTTGCATTATTATTTCCTTATTAAATAACTGACTCTCTTGTGCAAATGTGTGGATTTCTTAGTAAAGTGTTGGTGCGAGTGAACCAGCAAGTGCTGCTTTTGTTACCGTTCGCGCACTCGCTAAATACGTTTGGCTATCCCAATGCCCCATCCGCCCACGAAAATTTCGATTGGACGTTGAGACACAAACATCATCCCTTCCAAGAACACCCTTATCAATACCACCACAAGGACCACAACTGCTTTGATTGAATAACGCTCCTGCTTCTGTCAGTGTTGCTACATAGCCACGATATAGCGCTTGTTTAAACACTTCTTGAGAAGAAGGAATAATCACAAAACGCACGTTTGGATGAATGGTTTTTCCTTCAACCTCATGAGCAGCGACAGCAAGATCACTTAAACGAGCGCTAGAACACGATCCTAAAAAAGCAACATTAATGGCCGTTGTTTCTAATGATGAAAGTGGCACAATATTACTGGGCGACCATGGTTTTGCTACCCGTGGTGTTAATGTACTAAGATCAAGATTAATTTGACGGACATAATGTGCATCCACATCAGGCGTTACCCATGTACGCGTATCTAGCGTACTGTCACGCTCTTTGATATAGGCTTGCGTAATCTCATCAGGCACAAAAACTCCAAACTTACCACCACATTCAACCGCCATATTGGCAATGGCAAAACGATCATCCTGACTTAAACGTGAATCACTATGGTCATGAAATTCCATTGCACAATATTGTGCGCCTTCTTGCCCTAACTGATTGAGTAATTCAAAAATAATATCACGACCACTGCAATCCTCATTGAGTTGACCTGTAAAGACGATTTTGATCGATTCGGGTATTTTTAGCCATGTTGTCCCTGTTGCTAATGCATACAAAATATCGGTTGACCCCATACCTGTTGCACAGCTACCTATACCACCCGCCATAATAGTATGACTATCTGCGCCAATAATTAACGTGCTAGGTTGGCACAATTCATGTTCAACCAAGACTTGATGGCAAATTCCCTTATCCAGCATCAGATGTTTAACCGCATTAGCACGCGAGAAGGCAATAAACTTATTTGATATATCAGCACGTTCTGCACTTGCAGCAGATGAAAAATGATCATTGGTAAAAATAACCTTAGTCGGATCCCAGATGGAAAGATGACGCTCTTCAAATTGATCAATCAATAAGGCAATAGTTGCGTCATGCCCTAGCAAGGCATCAATTTTAACGTTTCGGTAATGATTATCGGCTTTAAAATGATCGATTGTTTTTGCTTCAATAATTTTTTCACTGAGTGTTAAAGGCATTACAAGTGACTCCTAATAGGGATGGTTTTGTTAGATACGGGCTATTGGGCTATTTGTAAGCCTAGATTTGTTTTATTTGTTTTGCTTGCTGTCTTAGATAAGCGATCATAATGACTCAATACGGTTGTATCATTAACACCACTCAACAATAATTCTCTTTCACGTTTGTGATTGTTAAATAAATGGCGATGCAGTGCTTTAGAACTTGCCATATGCTCATTTTTAATACGTTTTAATAAGTGCTTATTAAAATCATTATTTGTTGAGCGCTGATGCTGTTCTAGAATATATTGCACCAATGAAGTCCCACTGTGCTTACCCATAACATACTCTGACTCTTTACCTACCCATGCAGAGGGTAAAAACTCGTAGCTTTGCGTATTCTTAAGCATGGCATCAACATGAACACCAGACTCATGACGAAACACATTAAAGCCAACCACAGGTTTTAGCGCATTAACATGCAGACCACTCATTGATTCCACCATTTCAGATAATAAATGAAGTTTTAATGGATCGACATGATGTCGTTTCTGAGCAAGATGCGTCAATCCTGCCACAACCTCGCTAAGATCTGCATTGCCAGCACGTTCACCAATGCCATTGACGGTGACAGTGACAGCATCAGCTCCACCCTCAACAGCAGCCAGTGTATTGGCACTGGCAAGTCCAAAATCATTATGACAATGTGGCACCCACTTTACTTCATTACCACAGGCTCGTTTGAGCTGCTTGAACAAAGTCTCCATCTGTTTAGGCTGACCACAACCCACTGTATCGGCAAGAATGACATGTTCAATATGTTCAGGCATGATATTAAGCAAACCTTTAACTAATGTGATCATATGTTGTATATTCGCACGTGTTGCATCCTCAAAGACAACACCCACTTTTAAGCCTAAAGCAGCCGCTTCTTGTGCAGCATTGATAAATTTTTCGCGAGAAGCTTTACGTGTCCAACCGAGCGTGGTTTCTAGTCGAATATCGCTGGTCGGCATAAACATAAAAATTTCTTTAGCACGTGATTCATACGCTGCTCGAATATCGCTTATCAGTGGTCGTGCTGTTGCCCCAAGGGTTGCTGATAAATCACTATCAGCCAGTGTTTGCATGATTTCCATTTCTTCACCACTGCTGGCAGGAAAACCCGCATCAAGTACATCAACGCCTGCTTCAGAGAGCGTTTTGGCTAATGTTAGTTTTTCGTCAGCTGAAAACCACACGCCAGGTGACTGCTCTCCATCGCGCAAGGTACAGTCAATCACTTCAACAGTGTTTTCTGTGAGGGGAATATTTGCATCCATTGTTACGTCCATTGTTGTGCTCATCCTTGTATCTTTTTTGTTAATAGTCTGTCGTGATCATGCTCATCTCGTCAGCTCATGCCATCAGTTCTTCGTGCATTTCAATATCGCACCAGCGAAGTAGTTCCGCGACACACATACGACCGTCATGTCGCCACATCATGCTTGGATCAACCATTTTTCCTGGTTGACAAATACGGCTTGCACCAAGCGTGGCAAACGTTTTTGCCACCTCAAACAACTTTGGCTGACGATAGCCAAGCGCAATATTTTGAAAATGATGGCTAATAGGTGATAATTGCTTAATCACATCCTCAATTGAGGTTGCAGGAATAAACGTCATAAAACGTCGATACCCTCCAATATCCATTGATAAATGTTCACTCAATGCAACCGTCCACTCTGTGCTTTTTCCCTTGTCAGCTTGCCACAATAAAGCTTGATCATTTTCAGCAGCATGCCAACTGAGTTGGGCTCTTTTTAGTTGTAACGAAGCAGCTTCATCAGCAGCTATATCACCTGTTGGGACTTTTTCTGAATAATCCCTCAAGGCATTAGCCGTTGCTTTTGCTAATGCAGTAACTTGCTCTTTTGGCGCACAGACAAAATACATTTGTGGGGCAATACACGCTTGCTGATTAAAGACTGAAGTATCACGAGCAATCGCTTGTGCAAGGGCTTGTTGTCCTATCTGTTTAATATAATCCTCGTCAACAATACCTACTGATATTTTATGCCCATGTTCAATATAACGTTGTTGCGGTTTTACCCGTTGCTTTATCCTTGCACATGCTTTATCACTTCCATAGGCTAATACCGTGTCAACCTGTGCTAATACCGCATCAAAATACGCTATTTCATCCCGTTGCCAGTAAGTACACACGATATTATCGGCCAATATGGGATCAGCTGCAGCCAGTGTTCGAGCAAAAGCGGCAGCAAAACAAGGCTCACCCGAAGCCACTTTAGAGATAACAGGGCTTTTCACCAATAACGCACGAATGATTGATAAGGCGGGCAACCCCGGTACATTACCTGTTGATATCGTCAATAGAGCTTCTGGACCGAAAGCAATCGATTGCCCTTGTAAGTGTTCATCTTGCTGTAAATCATCGAGCAAATACGGATTACCAAGTTCTCTTTTTAACACAGCCCATAAGGCATTTGGCAAATAGTTACGTAATTCAACATCAAAGCTTTCAGCAACAGCTTCGGGTGAGAAGAGTGTTGAACGTGATACATGATGGATCGTTTCAAGACGAGGTGGAAAATCTTTTTCTAACCATTGTTGAGCAACATGACCAATCGTTTCAATAATATAAGCAATAGGCAGTGTTTGTAACTGTTGACGCGCACGAGTCAGACCATTACCAATTTCTGTCCAGTTGTTCATTTTGGGACGTACACATATCCAGCGATTCTCTTGTTTATGTCCATCAGCATCTAAATAAAAATGCTCGGTATGTGCTTCATCAACCCAAGAGGGTAGATAAGATGTATGTAAGTTCATCACAAACCTCGTTGAGTAAGGGAATGGTCTGGTGTTGATGGCATAACCTCAAGACTTAATGAGCAACCTCTTGCATCACCGCGTTGTGCGCGACCAATCACCGTCATACCTGCGGCATTTTGAATAGCAAGATCTCCCGTTAAAATAGAAAAAGGACGGTCAATAATGCACAAATCACGAATCGTTAATAAACCTTGTCCCTGTGAGACAGGTTTTAACGTATGACTGTCGCTAACGATTGCCGTGACAGTGCGTGTATTCGCTTTTGGTCGCTCACCCAAAGGGCCAACCGATTGCATTGAGGTGTCGTATAATTGACTTGCCAGTTCGGTCATGCCAAAAATATTGGTGCAGTTTTCAGGCGCAATACCAAACACTTCATTAGCTGCATGATGTAAATCAGCAACAGACACATCACGTGAACGCCCTTTGAAACCGCCTGCATCAATTAATCGCGATCCTGTAGGCAACTCAAAGCGTATAGCCGCTTGTTTTAAGCGGTCAATAATATTGACAAAAGCAAACGAACCACCAATCAGAATAACGGGGCGCTGCTCGCTACAAGCACGCTTAAGCAATATCAGCAAGTGCGCTTGATCAAAGCCATCGTTATTAATAACAGCCTGACTTAAGCTAGGATCACCAAAGGCTTTTGCAATACATTCCATGCCATAAGCCATAATATTATTGGGCGCAGTTTGTGTACTGGGTAAAAGGCGAATAATCGCAGGACGTTCTAAATCGCGTACAATATGCGTTTTACCCGCGTGAAGTACGCTTGCTTTCATTAAGCGCATTCCCCGTGCTGAATAAGCACACCGACCTGCTACGGCGCTAGATGTACCACTGGTATAAAATATTTTTTCGGGGAGTTGCTCAGGAAAATAGTAAAGCAATTCAGTCCCTTTAAAAGCACGATCAACGACGGCTGCACCGTATTCAGTTTGTTGCCAATAACGCGCTAATGCTGGGCAATTGGCTTGACCGAGTGCTTCAAGACGCTGCTTAATATCCAGTGCCTTTTGATCATCACTAACCGACTCAGTCGTCTCAATAAAGGCGTGTATATCATTATCTAACCCCATCACAAAGGGATCATTGTAGGCAATCATAACGCCTTACTCCTATCCTGTATTGCATGTGGTGCATGTGGTGCATGTGGTGCATCTGGCAAATCAGGAATGTTATGATTCGTTGTATCATGCTCTTCTAGTTGATGCTCTTCATACAACTGTTTCATTTTTTGTCGTTTGACTTTACCACTGGAAGTGAGAAGTAAAGAACCTGCTTTTAATGCAAGTACATCATTCACAGGTAAGCCAATAAGACTTTCAACGGCACGCATAATATCCGTTTTTATTTTATCACTACTGCGTTTTTTGCTTAATTCAACACAAATAATGATGGCTTCTCGACCGCTTTTTAGACTGCTGAACGCAACCACTTTATTTGGACGTACCTTAAAAGTGCTAGAAATAGCCCATTCAATATCTTGGGGGTAATAATTAACACCATTGATAATAATAAGGTCTTTGATACGACCACAGATATAGAGGTTACCATCAACCATATAGCCTAAATCCCCCGTATGAAGCCAACCATCACGATAGTTTTTTGTGGTTTCCCGAAGATCACGAAAATAGCCTTGTGTGACACTAGGGCCACGAAAACACACTTCTCCAACGATTCTATCGCCTAATGATTGATTTTGTGGATCAACGATTTTTAGCTGATGACCAACCAGTGCAGGCCCACAACTAACCATACAAATCCTTTCTACCTGCTCTGCATCAGACTCAACAGGAGGTTCAGCAATATCTTTGGTGTTGTTAATAGGGACAGCAAGCCCCTCTTTTAGCTGTTGTGTATCAATGGTATCGATGATCAACGGTGTACCGTAAGGATGCACCGAAACGGCAAGCGTTGCTTCCGCCATACCAAAACACGGGGTTAAAGCGTCCTTTTTGAACCCAATGTCTGAAAATTTTTCAGCAAAACCATTGAGTACATCAGGGTTAATCGGTTCAGCACCACAGCCTGCGATACGCAAATGGCTCAAACTCACGCCTTTGATATTGTACATACGGGTTAAAGTGGTTACTAACTCATAAGCAAAATTAGGTGCATAGGTGATGGTCGCTTTATACTTATGGAGCGCTTTTAGCCATTCCCAAGGTCGTCGTCCAAACGTTTCAGTGGGTAATAGGACAGCGGGTAAATTGACCACTAACGGTGCAAGGGCGGTGGTCATTAACCCCATATCATGGAATAGCGGCAACCAACCCAGTAACACATCATCATCACGTCGATCAATACCACTTTCTATGCCTAAAAAGCCCTGTGCATTATTAATAATATTTTGATGTGACACCATAACCCCTTTGGGCATACTAGTGCTACCTGAGGTAAATTGTAAAAAACAGGTATCCTGACCATTAAGCACAGGATATGAGTGCTTGGGCGCTGCTTGGATATGTAGGTTTTCGACTGAAAGCAAACGTGCATTGGCATTGATTTTTACATTATCACCGCCCTCATCAAGCAGTACATAGGTTTTATCAGTACAAAGTATATGTCTTGCCATTGAGACGGCAACTAGATGATTCAGTGATTGCAAGTAGCTATTTAAATTATGACTAATTCCCGCGCGAGTCGGCATGGGAACAGCAATAGCACCTAAAACTGCAACGGCTAAAAACGCTAACATAAAATGCTTATGATCAGGCAATAATAAAGCAACCTGTTGATTTTTAACAACGCCCTGTGCCGCCAAATTATCGGCCATACGATAAACCTGTTGGCAAAATTCAGCATAGGAATAATAGGTTTCTTGATGATCCATATCAATAAAACGAATACCTTGTTCATGTTCAGTCGATAAGGCGGCGAGTACCTCTGCTAATGTCTCTTGTTGTTGTAAAGAGGGGCGGAGTATGGATGTTGTTTGCGTCATGCGTTAATTACCTCGGGTATATCCTGAATGACAATGTTGCCTTTGGCACCATCAATTTTTAGTTTCATTCCTGTTTTGATATGTTTGGTTAAATGTGGAATTTGCACAATGGTTGGAATACCGATTTCACGCGCAACAATCGCAGCATGAGTCAATGGGCTACCACGCTCAATCAGCAAGGCTTCTGCTGAGGGAAAGACGGCAACCCATCCAGGATCAGTACGGTAAGTGACCAATACACCTTGCTTAAAATCACTGGGTTCTTCAACAACAGCAGCGATTCCTTCAGCCATGCCAGGTGAACAGGAGATACCACGTAACTCTCCATCGCTTAGCGTATCTTCTATCTGACCAAGCGTTTGCCCAAAGGTATCTAACCAATACCCTACAGGCCCTTGAGTAACAAAACGCGAGGGTAATGCATCCATTTTTTTGTAGGCCTGCATGTCCTGATGACGTTGTGCAATCAGTGGCTTTATTTCTCGATGTGATAACGTGCCTTCAAAGCAGCCTTTGATTTCCTCAAGACGTAAGTAAAAAATATCATGCTGCTGTTCGATAACCTGTAATTCAGCCAGTCCTTTACCCATAGATAAAAACATATTGCGAAAGACACCAAAAATTCGTGAACGACAAAAACGCACCGTCTCACGGTTTTGGATTGCGTTGCGAACGCGTTTACGTACCGCATTGAACACAATGCGTTGCATACCATTGAGTGCTTTATCCAGTATCGCGTCAACCTGTTGTTCGTTTTCTGCGGCGGCTTTACTATTTGGTAAGGCATCACTAACGACAAGTGCGGACTTCAACATATCAAACAATACACTTGGATCTTGTCGCAGGTCAGGCTCTTCAAGTTTTAGTTCATTATTACTGCGATAACCATAATCAGTAATATAATCATCAATATGGACTAAGAATGCAGTGTGATCACGCTGTAAGTGAGCATAAATCTCATTGGATGGTGTGTTTTGGATGAGTTCAGTAAGGACTGAGCTGCTTTTAACCTGTTGTGCTAAACGCATCATTTCGTGTGCAGGTTGGAGTGATTCCATATTGTCAATACCACCAATAACAGCCACTTCAAACCACTCAGGTGCGGCTGGTATCCACCGTTTGATCAACATACGCAGTATGCCATATGACAAACCAATAGATGACTCTAATGCAATAGTATGCCCCCATTGCCCAATTACGATTTTTTCGTAGTTTTTATAATGGGTAAATACCTCGTTGGGAGATAAATTTTTATAATCAATGGCGTTGTAATGATTGTATTGTGGGTAAAAATCCTTAGTAAATTTTTTCACTAGACGGGTTAAATTAACAAAAAACCCAATAAACTTTATTCCCGTTACGAATCGAATGAGATAGCCTTCATATTTGTTACGTGGTTGGTAAGGCGCAATTCGATGTGAAAAATCCTTAAGATCCAATGATTGATCAACCCCCATTTGCACTTCCATCATCTTACGCCCAAGATTCTGCAAAGGATTAATGCCCGCCAGACGATACCAATGTAATAAATTGTAATAAACACGACCATTTAGATAAGCCAGTACCTGCTTTAAAAAGTCATCCATTTGACTTAAATAGCGTCGTGGGATACCTAATAGACGACAATATTCTTTAAAAACATTGGCATACAAATGTTGTGTTAAGGTGAAAGTAAGTGGAGAGGTGATGCCAGGGTAGTTTTCTACAACATTTGAATTATCCCAGATTTGTACTTCACCCTCAGGCCATATGGGTACAGTAATGGGGCGTGTTTGCAGTATCCATACCTGTTCATCTTGAATACACCATTCAATATCTTGTGGCGTTTTAAACAGCACTTCTAGCTGCATGCATTGTTGGTGCAAGGTTTTAATCTGTGTCGGATCAAGTGCAAGTTTCTGTTGTTGCTCTTGATTTACATCAAAGATCCCTTCAGCATCAAAGCGCTGTGATTTTTCACCTATCGTGGTTTGTAATACTTGTGCCTTTTTCTTGCTAAGAATGAGCGTGTCAGCATCTATCGCACCTGATACTAGACCTTCTCCCAAACCGTAAACAGCACTGATCACCATTTCATTTGGGTTGCCATTGCTTGGATTAGCGGTAAAAGTAACGCCACTTACATCAGCAGGGATTAGATGTTGTAGGACAACGGCTATTTCTATATTGTCAAAACTAAGTTCCTGTTTATAGCGATAAAGCAAGGCACGTTCTGAGTAACAGGATGCCCAACATTTTTTAATGTGTTCTGTGACCGAATCACGTCCTGTAATACCTAAAAAAGTATCAAATTGTCCAGCAAACGAAAATTGATCACTGTCTTCTTCAACTCCCGAAGAACGTACGGCAAGTGGCACATCACCGATAAGATTCAGCGCCTTTTCAACCAGTGTTTGTAGTGATGTCGTTGACGTTTCCGTAACAATAAAACGCTGAATATCAGCAGCAATAGTGGAGGCATTTTCTCCATCAAAATCGGCTAATAAGGGCGAAATTTTTGCATCCAATCCGCTGTTTATACGAAACTGCTGAAACACATCTGCACCAATAATAATCCAAGAGGGAACAGGCACGTTTTCGCGCTGCAAATAGTAGAGGTATTTACCCTTGTTGCCTGCAAAGGCATCAATGTCTACTGCGGGGCTTAAATGAGTAAGAATATTAATGACGCACTCCAAATACATATTTCGTCAAAAAGATAAAGGATTTGATGCTTGATGCTATTGAGAATAACGGGCTTCCCATTGATATTGCATCAAGCATTAAACACTGAACAAAAACTAAGAAACGTATGCTTCCCTAAACAGAGGTCAGCAAATCCCTTGCTTCTTCTGCCGTACCACGACCTCCCACAGCTGTTGAGGGGAAGCGTGAACCAAGGTGTGTGCCTAAGTTAATCCAGTCATAACTATACAAAATGGTGTCACACCATCCCGATGCGTTATCAAAACTGGAGGGGAATTCAGCTTCATCAGCGAGTATACGCAATTGCCTGACCACGTCATTCGCCATTGTTAAGCGTGCTTTTGCCTCTAATTCGCTATTAATATGCTCATGCTCAATCCGTTGAATCTTATTCAGCAACGAATCACTTAGTGGAAAATAGCAAGTGGTTTCAAGAATTGCTTCTTCGAGCGAGGGTTGTGGTGTAACACCATGAGCAGCAAGTACAATCATACTGGCTGCTTGAATCATACGTTGACTGGTATATTCCAATACTTGCCATTGTTTATTTTTAAGTGCGCCTTCGGCATCTTCCCGTGAATTTTCTACACCGATATTAGCCCAGTTTAGGTTAATACCTGCTTCTGCAAAGCGCTTAGCAGGAAGCGGTAACAGTTGAATTTCTTCTGAGTATTTTTTAACACGAGCGCCGTCAAATGAAATAATCGGGGCAGAACCAAGAGGCATTAGCACTGATTTAGGGGTTTGATTGATACGAATTTCTCCTTCACCTAACCAATGCAAACGGATAAAGCCAAAACGACTAAAATCAGCAAGAGATTGTTTGATCTTGTCTATAGGTGTCGCATCTTTCGTGCTGGCGATAATCGCATTGCATGACTGTCCAAAAATAACTAAACGCCAACTTCTTGCCGCTGTTTCTTTAATGCGGAAAATATCTTGTTTTCGCAAAATATGTAAATGCTGGCCAATTTGCCAACTCGTCACACTAGGCTGTCGTTCAACAACAATCTGATCGCTGTTTAATTCAACACCCGTAATATGCATACGGTTAATTAACGCTATGCCTGTTTCTAAATAGGTTTGACTGTCTATTTCCTTTGCAGAAATATGCATAAATGTCCAAAAATCATCAACTAATGCATGATCAATGGCAGCACGCTCCAGTTGTAAGGCAAGCCATTTCGAGCCAAGGTAATATTCACCCTGTTGTGCAACATAACTTTTTGCGGCGTGGAAAACGGCTGTTTTAATCCACGCTTTCGCATAGTCTGGTTGTGCTAGGCTATGCATAGCGATGGCATAACGAGCTGTTTGTTGCGTGAAATCTTCAAACCATCCCGCAACAGCCTGTTCAAGCCCTTCTGTTCCTAGTATGGCTTGTAGCTGCTGGATATAGACCGCATTTTCAATAGGAATCGCCCCCATAAAACGCTGACAACGCTCCATGAGATTCCATGATAAGTCAGAGGAAAGCTGCTTTGAATCGTTGGCTAATACGTCACGTACACTGAGCAGCTCGCGTTTTAAACGATTGTAACTGAGCAATCTGACTTCAACGCGTCGGTCATCAATAAACAAAATATAGGGCATCGTTGCCACTTCGGTACCATCATCAATAATGGCAACAAAATCAACATCAGAACGACTATTACCAAAACCTTCTGCGATAGAGCCTTCTAAAAAAACCGCACTGGGAGTGCGCTGATGCAATTGGGCATGGAGTTGCGTTTTTGCTTGTTTCCAAAGCGATAATAAGGTTTCTTCTTCTATGACCAGCTTCTTTAAACGTGTTGATGGCATGTGTTGTTGCTGAGCTGATTGTATGTTCGTATTAGATTTCATTGTTTTGTCTCTTGAAGTAGCCAACAGATATTGCATAATCAAAAATAACGCGGAGTAACTCCTTACCACTCGCACGGGGTGGATTACGAATAATGGCGTTGGTACTGTCACGCACAAAGTGAACTTGACGCTGAAAATACGATTCGTATAACACAACCACTTCGTCGTAATAGCGTTTTTCTAAGCCTTTCATATCATAAGCATGAAACACATGGCTTGGCACAAAACGTGGCACATTAAAAGAGGGGTATTCAGCAGAAACGTCATTAATATCACGCAAGGTAACGGCTTTATCAGAGGATAAATGCAGTGTTTGTCCCTTGGCAATATCGAATTTTGTCACCGCATCAACAATGCTGTCAGCAACCCAGTCAATCGGTACAATATCCAGTGCTGAGCCATAATCACCAGGAATCGTACGCACTAAACCTGCTGCGGTTAAACGATAAACGCTATAGAGCGTATCAAAACGTCTAAGTACGCCTGTTACTGAATGCCCGACAATAATGGCAGGGCGAGCAATGACAACGGGCAAATTATTATGTTTCATCGCATGACGCACATGGATTTCTGCTTGATATTTGCTTTCTTCGTAGGGATTGCCAAAACTTTGGTTTCTTTTTAGATCACCTTCTTTGAAAATACCTGGGCGTTCACCACAAACGTACATGGTACTAATATGCACTAGGGGAATGGGTTGTTTGTCATTTTTTAACGCAAAATCCAACACTACTTTTGTACCAATAACATTGATTTGTTGATAGCGTTCGCGAGGGCGGCCAAAGCGAGTTAAGGCAGCAGAATGAACAATCATGTCGGTTGATTGCTGTAAGCGCTGATAAGTTTCAGCATCCAAGTTAAATTTTTCTTTACGAATATCACCCTTTACAGTGGCAATATGACCTGCTTCAGGGTAACTACCATCGCAGGGAGTGGTTGCTAAAGGGCTATTATCATTGCATAAAATAGGGTCATCAGAATGTAACAGACCCACAATAGAATGACCGTCTTTAATCAGGCGGGCGGCAACTTCTGAGCCTAAACCACCTCGTATACCAGTGACGAATATTTTCATAGAATTTCCTTATTTCCTTATTTTCTTATAGTAAAATGTATGCGTGCTATGCACTGTGTATTAATTGATAACAATTTCAAGCAGTAGTCCAAGTTCTAAGAGCATCATGTAAGACATACCTGTCCATAGTTTTTCTGTCGTAGCTTGGTTTTTTTTCTCTTTTCCTTGTTCTTTTGAATGGTTTGTTTGCATAGGCCAATTAAAAGTAAGCAAGAGCAAATACACCAAGGGTAAGGCAAGTGCAAAGAATTTAAATCCTTGCGACAAATGTGCAACAACTGCAAGTTGATAATTCACAAAAAGCGATACAATTAGTAGCACATAGAGGACAACGCGCACATAAGGCAGTTTCAACATATACGGTTGTAGCGTGCCAGTATCACAATGTGCTTTTCTGGAGAACTTCCAAAATTCATAACCAATCCAGAAAAAAGGTACAACAACTGCAATAAAATGGAAATCTATGCGCTGTATTGATGCAGGTAAGGTCGACTCCACGGAATCGTACCAAGCGAAGTAATGATAGGAAAAGAATAAAGCAGGTGTTCCTTCAAAAACAAACAAACCGAGTAACAAATTTAAGGGCGTTGGTGATAGGTAACGCTTAATCAAAAACGGCCCTGTATAGGTCAATAAAACAGCAATAACAAGTACGAATAAACTGTATGTTCCGCTTATATTGAGAGCAAATAAAGTGAATAAAATCAGTACCAAACTTACCCAAAAATAGTGCATCAGTGTTTTTAGGCTATTGATATGGGGGGGCAATGATTTATCCCAATAATCCTCTTCTAAATCATCAAGATCATCAACCATTCTAAGCTGGATAAACAACAATGCGAAGGACACAATTGCAACAAAGAATGCACTATTCATTAAAGAACTAATTGAATGATCAATCCCTGCCATACGGCTATACAGTAAAAAAGAAAAAAACGACGTAAAGGCAATGGGTAATAGTAA